>JAAUXU010093464.1_pt1 | contig 34176 bp, 35 predicted proteins | sample 7278151 | NCBI WGS metagenome assembly JAAUXU01 (sample SAMN14350113, study PRJNA611818) | marine sediment metagenome | isolation source: surface marine sediment (1.8m) | place: French Polynesia: Moorea | collected 2018-08 | reverse complement strand
AGGGTGCTCTCGGGCCGCGTTGTACGGATACGGACAGAGCCTCGAGTCGCAATAACCCGGCCAGCGGGCTTAAAAATGAGCTGTGCGGGTCCAAGTTCCAAGCTCCCTGCGTAGAAAGGCCAAGTGCAGCCTCCTGAAGAACTGTCACAATACCGACACTGTATTCTGGTTATGTATTATCGTTTTAAGTTGTCTCATAAGTTTTGAGAAGTTGTGTGATGTACGTGTTTGCAGTCTGGCACAGGCCCACGGGCGGGTCTGGCTCTTTTCTGACGTGATCGTGGTGAAAATGATCCCCGGCGCCTGCGTCACACTCGGGGTCGTGACAGCCGATCTCTAGCAGAAAATGAGAGTCAGCGTCGGTTCTTCCCTCCCGCAGAAGGCGCTCCCCGGGTTGTTCCTCTTCACTAACCCTGACGTTGGCTGAGAAGTGCTCAAGCTGATGTTTGATGTCAGAGTCGAGACAGCAACAAGACCTTCGATGACATGTAGTACGTCCTCCTGCTCGCTTCAGGAAGTCGTTAGAACCTTCTGGGTGTTCCCACCTACCCCCTTGACGTTGACCCGAACCCTTTCGCATGCCAGGGACCCCAAGCGCCTGGTCAGGTTGTGAAGAGACTCCCCCACAACCAAGTATCCATCCGGCCCAGCCGATGGGAGAAGAATATGGACTACACCTTCCTTGGTATTCCGGAGGTTCCCCCGAATCTTTCAGGGACTCGCGCGTCATCAATGGAAAGTTACGAGAAAGTCATCACTACTTAGTCATCCACAGATAAATGCAGACGTCAGGAATAGAACTTTCTTCTACAAGAACAGAATTAAGTAGGCTACACAAAGCTTCACCCAAGTGTTCGTTACTCCCTCTTCTGTTCTCTGGCCTTCTTCCTCAGGCCCTTCAGACGCATTGTGCTGAGCTGATTGTAAGTCAGCTTCTCCAGGATGCCGCTCGGCAGCCAGCGTGTTATGCCCAGCTGGATGTCATGAGCCCAATACCCTGGAAGTCAAGGGAGGGTTACTTATGCATCCTGGAGTGTAAAGCAATCAAGGTCGTCTCTTACCAGTGGTGCGCGAATAGATTCCGAGACGTCCAAGGGCAGAATTCGCAAACACTTGAGGGCTGGGGACAAACAGGGACGTCTTCTTCAACTTGCTCATGTTCGACTTGACGTATCCTGTGAATGCACGTGCGGTTTAAGTAGAACGGGCAGTGTGACCGCTGTATTTACCTGGCAACACGCACTGCACGGTGATTCCTTTCCTGCCGTACTCCATGTCCAGGTTCTTGGTGAAGTTGTCGACGTATGCTTTCGTAGCCACGTAGATGGTATACATAGGCACGGGAAACGATGCACCCATGCTGCTCAAGTTGACAATCGCTCCCTTCTTCCTCTCGACCATCTGAGGCAGGATGACCCTGGTCACGGCGTTGAGCGAGGTTATGTTAACGTCTACGAGGTTGCGATCCATATTGGCCTCCAGCTCCAGGAACTCTTTTGGATGGTCATAGGACATCCCAACATTGTTCACCTATAATTGGGGTCGTCAAAGCCTTAGGGATTCTCATGAAAGCATCTCCGAAGATGTGTCAGGAGTCTTCCATACTCGACAGCAAAAAATAGAGGTCGCATATTGTCAACATGTCCAACTTCCTCCATGTCTGACCCAGCTTTGCCACTTTCATTCAATTCTTCCTGCCGGGCCCTGATCTTCCAGGTCAAGAACAGCCTCAGGATCACAATATTGCGTTAGTCGACCAAGTGGTAAAAGTTAACGTTGTAACTGAATCTGACGTTGAAAGACCTACTGGCTATGCTGGAGAACTGCCTGGTCACCTGGAAAGCAGGACAAAACCTTTGCACGTACCAAGATGCCGATTTCGAGGCCCTCGATTTCCTTCTCGAGCTTGGGAATGTAATCTTTGCTGTCCGTGGTGAAGTCAATGTCAATAATCTTGGTTCGCACTTTGAACTCCTCTTCAATCTCAGCAGCGACATTCTGCAGCTTGAACGGGGACCTGCAATAAGACGAAGACGACGTTGCCGTGCGAGACAACGCGAGAGACAGCAGGCAGCCACTTCACACGCACCTGCTCACTAGGACTACGTTGAGCCCCTTCTTGGCTAAGGCCTTCGCATAGGCCTTGCCGATTCCGTCCGTGGACCCAGTGACAAGCGCCCACTCGCCCAAGAGGCTGACCTTCAACGGAGAGGCCAACAAGGTGGTGTAGAATAAGCCCAAAGCCCAACGGACCAGACGGAATCCCAAATAGAGCGCCGCAGCGCGGCCGACCAGCTCGAACTCTGACATGACGATGATCACCGGGTAGATTATAGCACTGAAAGACATTAAAATACAATTGTTGTCGGTCTTTATCACAGATGAAGGCGGTAACGCATTCACAAAAAGTCTTGTTCACCGACTTCTTGCCAAAACTGTTCATCATGATCTTCCCACACCGGATCATTCTCATTGTCTTGGTCTCTCGCAAGACCTTTCTCTTTCTCGCCCTTTTCCTCCCAGTCTCCTTCGTCATGGTCACTGGATCCCACAAAAGCGTCCCCGTCGTCCCACACTATCTGAGTCATTTCAAATGTCTCTGCTTCGTCCTCCTTAGTTCTTTGGCGCGAAGCCACGGTGTGGCCAAGTATTTCTTCAAGCGAGCTACTGTTCTGGGACATCTCGTGAGCGGCCACCGCAGCGCCGGCGTCCAATTCGGACATCAGCTCCACCAGCTCCTCGTCGTCGGGGTCGAGCTTGAATATTGCGTCCTGCGAAAGAGAGAGCGCCCTTTGACTCTGACTCTGACTCAGGACCTCCTCGTCGACAAGCGTGGACTCCTGCAGGTGATACGAAGAGGTAGCGCTGTGCTCGGGCGACGGGTAGATGTAGTCCTCGTCCGAGTCCTTGGACGGACTTTCTTGTCGACCACTACTATCTTGAAGAATAGACGCGCAAAGGTCCAAGGCAGTGGCAGAAGGCAAGGATACCTCGTCCGAGGTCTCGGCTGCATAGGCAATCCCGTCAATTCCTCCTGGGAGTTCCACGTTCTCAGTAACATCGCCATCCGCTCCCTTGGGGATGCTGGAAGAAGTCTCGGAAGCCTCTTCTTTCATTTGAGACACTTGCTCCTTGAATCGCTCCAGCCAAAAGAGATCGGAGTCGGTTCTCCTGGATGCTTCTGCCGGCCGCGGCGGCGAAGATTCTGGCGTCAGCGGCTCTGCTATGTTGAGAACTCTTCGCCTTTCTCGTTCATCGTTCCAAATTGCTCTCAATCCAGGATTCATGTGGGTCCGGCCCTTCTCGCCGGCGTTCAGGATGTCTGTGGTGGTAGCATCAAGCTCGATCTGCGACGTGGAGACGGCGTCGATGGTCTCTGGCATCAGTAGACGTTCCGGAAGCTTGTTCACGTCAAAGTGACGTTGGGAATGAGAAGGCAGCACGCTCAAGTCCAGCCAGTCTGAGTCAAGAAGATCCGGAGTGGAAGCATTACCCTCCCTTAGCATCTGGAGCATGTCTTCATCCGACAAGTCTGTCTTACGCCGGAACTTGGCCCCCGACAGATGGATGGAGTTCATTCCCTGCAGATTGTAGTCCATCATAAACTGCAGCGTATACGGCACGTGACTCTCGTGCGGCTGCAGACGCAACCCAAGCACAGCGCCGGACTGAAGCAGGTCTGCGGCACGGCGCACCGCCGCTGGGTCATACAAGAACACCTTGAGGAACCTGTGTTCTTTCGGGTGGAATCCGTAGAACGGGGTGCCGCTGACCTCCTGAACCTTGTGAACCTGAGGCACGTCTTCGTTCTTTTCACCCTTGGCCAGGTTGAGCGCGCGATCGAGGCCGAGGGCAAGCTTGAAATCCAGACCGTCGACAGCTTTGTCCGGCACTGGCACGAAGAAGTAGGGGAAGACGCCATGCACATGCACGCAGGCCTTCTGACCGGCGGCGGTGGGACCGAAGATCCGTAGGATCGGGACCTTCTTGATGACGTGATTGCGGGCAAAGGTAGCGTCCACGCCGGGTATTGGGGAGGCTAGGTACCATTCTAAGGTCACTATGCGCACCGAGACCAGAGCAGATTCTTCGTAGGAGAGCGACATCGCCGAGGCTGGAGGTCCTGCAACATATGAAAGATCCAACGTCGTTTAAAGAAGGAATTGTTAGTCCACAACTCGATCCAGAAGACAGCAAAGCTGCTGCCATTCACGTAGAAAGCAAGCAGAAAGGTCACGTTTTGATTTCCTGGTCGGCTGTTGCACAGGAACCGCTACACTTCTAGTCTACAATAGGTGGCAACAGCTCCATCTTCTTGGTAACATAGTCTCTAACGTTGTCCACGTTTATGCCGGCGAAGGAGAACCTCTTCCAAGGACGGTTTGACGATTCAAAGATCTTACATTCACTTGTAAATATCTTCTCAGAGATGTTAGCCACCTGCTGGTCCAACATCTTCTCGTCCTTGATCCTCACCATCCGAGGTTGGTCACTGTTTCTGTAATACGGCATCACGAGAGTGTTGACGAAGGCCTTCAGCTCTTCCTTATACTGAGAGCAACATTTCTCTTTGGACTTCTCCATCTCCCTCTCGAGGATGGTTGACAGGTCCTCGGCCCTCTCCTCCAACTCCTTTTCGAGGTTGCAACAAAGTTCCAGCAACGTGTTCTTCTCTTTCAAGGCACTCTCGTCGCTGGCGGCAAACTGCTCCACAGACCTCTTTAGTCGACGACCCTGCTGAGAGACTTCCACGTAGTCGTCGTCACGCCTCGACCCGATGAAGTCCTTCACTTTGCCCTCATGAGCTGCTACGGCTTCTCTGATTTTCTCCAAGGGGTTCCTGTCCTTCGTCAGAGCCCGTTCCGTCCGTCTGATGAGTCCGGGAAGAGCTTCTTTGAGTGTCTTGATATCGTCAGGAACAAGTTTGGCGTTGGCTGATTTGTGTATCATGTCTAAGATGATCCGATGCTGCCTCAGCTGTTCAGCCAAAAAGCCAGTCAACTTTGCACTCCCCTCACCCTTTTCAATTGCGTTCAGGTTCTCCTCGATGCTGATCTGGTTATTGTCCAGTGCTTCCACCATGCCCTCGGCGTCCTTGACGAAGTCTCTGTCTACTTTTTCATGGCACGCAGAGCTCTCTCTCCTTCTGTACTTGTTGCTGGGCTCGAAGACCTCCGAGGGTGTCCCGCTAAGTAAGGGATCTGCTGCGCCCTCGCCAAGCAGCCTCCTGTTTGGCTCCTCCCAAGGGGTCGAGAGACGTCTAATTTTGTCGTACTTGGTCACGTCTATGAAACGCGTGATGGCAGAGTAATCTCTGTCTTCGCGGCCCCAACGAAGTCGTATGTTTTCTTTCTCGGACCGGGCCAGCACCATGTCCCTCGTGAGCGAATACGCGTCCTCCTCGTGGCACACGTATTGCAGGTAGTTTCTGTTGTGCTTCATCTGTCTACCGCATAAATGGTAAAACATGGAGAACGAGTAGCCCCATGCGTTATTGCAGCCGGCCAGGCGACAAATGTAAAGTGGGTCGTCTGCTGGGTGTCCGCTGAGATATTCCTCGATGAACTCCAGACCGAGCAGGGGACATCCGGACTTCTTGTTCTTCATGAGTCGCTCCTTCAGGGTCATCTTGGCCATTTGGCGCATTTTCCTCCCCTTGGAGGTGGTGGATGTCTTCTTTTTGGACTTCTCAGTCGTCTCTTCCTCATTGGCTGTGTCCCAGATGTGGCTCTTCTTTTCGAGAACCTTACGAGCGTGCTTTTTGCCACCGAGGTGTAGCTCCAGCGCCGCCATACTCCTCAGCACGCAGCAGCACAGGAGGCAATGAACGATACGTTGGCGGCCCGTGATTCGGCAGCAGGCGCAAAAGTCGTCCGGGATGGAGTCGCTCGTTTGCTGGAATTCGATCATGTCTACCGGTGGAATGAGATCCACATCGGTTCCCGCCGCGACCGTGCGCACCTTCAGGATGCCCGGAGCATCCACGAATGTCACGGGCATCTTCGGCAAAGTCAGCAACCCGTTTTCAGCTCATCATGAGGACAGCCGGGCGAGTGTGACCGTAGTTGAGGGGGGTGAATTAGTCTCCGTCGACCTTTGGCCGCTGCCGATCACGGCAAAGCTCACGAGAGATACGAATTCAGTACTTGAGGTTGCAAAGGCGAGTCTGAACAGGCAAAGTAAACACTCGGCGACAACTTGCGTGAAAGAGTTGCCATTGCCCGCCTCCCACAGGCACACGACGTCCACGAACTCCCAGTCCCCGCGGTACTGACGTGAATCTCATTCACGAGCTGAAGTTCTTGGTGAAGAACGAGGCACAGAGTTCGTTTCACTATTGTTTCTGTCGACTACAGCTTCGAATAAAAAAGAAAGCGTCTGCTAAGTTCAGCTGTGCCCCTGAGAGGCTCGACCTCTCATAGCTCCACCCTGAACGTAGAGAGAAGAGTATTTTCAAGGTATTATAAGAGTAAGTTGTGCTAAAAAGCTGATTCGTTGTAAGTATCCGTCCTACTTCCTCCTACCACTCCTACTCCTCCTTTGATCTTTCAACACTCATCTGTGGAAGTCTCCAGCTTTCTTGCTTTTATGCAGTACAATGATATATCCCACTAATTACTAATACCAATAATGCATGCAATGACATATACACTAATTACTCCCCCTTCTGCCTCAGCATCCACGACAACGTCGAGCTCGATGATCCAGCTCTGCTCTCCTCCACCTATGTTAGTCCGAGTCTCGTGATAACACACAGTAGTCACAACCTTTCTACAACCGCATCTCTATACCGGTACCCTATGAGTCAGTCAGAAACTCGGAGAGAATAAACTCACAGCAACAGCTCTTGCCCGATAAAGAAAACACATCAGAATGGTAAAAATGAATGTTTTATATCTAAGGTCTCTCCTCCTTTAGTAAGGGCAAATGCTTTCATAACTGAGGTTTCACTGTCCTCCAGCCGTTGTTTTTGCGTACGACGCATTTTTTTATGTTGGCCCTCAGTCAATAACTGCACAACAGATCATCTCGGGACATCTTTGTCACGCGTCCTCCAAGGGGAAGCAACAATTCTGTACATGTACAGTACAAAAGTACTTCATATTATACTTACGTACGATTGTGTATTTCATTCTACGTAGTGGGGAACACTTTCTCATGACGCAAATTTGACCTTCTCACTTCATTTAGGACTTCACAAGCATAATACTTCAGTGAGTACGAAGCTCATCGTTGCTCCGAGTGTTAACGTTGATTGCCCACTTCCTCTCTGCACGGACATGCTCAAGAGAGAGAGGGAGCGGACACAACATTCCAGAACACCAGACGCTCCGGAGGACATCAAGGATGAATCCTCTTATTCTTGGTACTGTGATTGCCCTCTTTGTGACCAGGGGTGGCTGTGCTGCAGACATCTACCGCGACTGCACCAGAGATCTCTACGACAGAGTTGTGAGGTTCGAGTACCTCTACTACGAGGGATACTGGATGTACCCCTACAATAAGCTGAGGCAGCATGGCCCAAGCTACCACTACACCGAGAAGGAGTTCTGTACGTGACTGCGTTTATTACTTGTCAGGACTGACATGTTTCACTTTTGTCTTCCTTTGTGCTTGCAGACAGCGCCAACGACATGAACACAAATGCATACAAGGCTGCCATCCATAAGGTGCATGAACGCACCATCTACGAGTCTTCTAACGCACTTCCCTTTTATGTGCGAGAATGTGGTGGAGGATGGGCTTGCCTGGAGTCCAGACACAAAGACTGGAGGTTCTATTATTTAGCCATCACTACCAGGTACACAGAGCCTGAGGTCGTTTTGCAGTGGTCGTTGAACCCAGAGGTGAGTGTAATGAAGTGCTCCAAGCTTCAAGCCACATGCTCACTGGTACACATGTTTTTCTGTGGTAGGTGTCTGGTAACATGATGCACAAGATCGAGTGCACTGACTGCAATTCGCTCAAGAGGTGTCACCTCATCCACCAGACAGGACTAAAGGTACACTGGACTTCCCCAATGAGTTGGTGTTCCTCACTGGTCAGTCTTGCTTCCAGAAGTACTTCAGCAACCGCCAGGGTTATTTACGTGCATGCAGCACCTGTGGTGAGCCAAGTTGGTTCCACTGGCGCATTGTGGCGCCGATGCCGAACGACCAGTACCGCATCATGGCAGTATCTGACTGCCGCAGAAATGCCTCCTTCGCTATGACCCTCACTAAGGGCACGAGTGTGCAGAACACCTTCAAGCCCTACTACTCAAGGTGGGTCTTCAAGCTCATGTGTAGTGGCGGCGTCGACGACACCTGTCTTGTAGAGAGGTAATTGCTCGACACCCACAGCATAGCTGGGATCCGGACTTCACAGCACAGTGATCACAATTACCATTTTGTCCTTTCCTGCTGCATCAAAGCTACAACATTTTCTGTTTTCCAGCACTGAAGACATGGCCTTCGAGTTCAAAAAGGCATTTGAGAAAGCAACTGAGTTGCGCAGCCTCACATTCAGCCAGCAGTGGACGATGAGTGATGACAGCATTTTCAACTCTGAGATGCCCGTGCAGATGGGTCTGTTCAATGTGCCGCCAGGGAAGAAGTTCTCCATCAGGCAGCTTCAGGGAACTTACGGGCCATTCCTGATCAAGACCACACACTATGACATCTACCAGGAGAGTTGCTGACCATATTTATGTATGCTTTTTTAAAGTCCTGTTCTAATGGAATCTATAGCTTGAATGACACCGGGAATAAATCCGATCGTGGCCCACCACAGCTTTACTGCCATTACTGCTACTTCTTCGTTGGCTTCTTGAGGTGGTGGTAGTTCGGCAGCACCTTTGACAGGAAGTCGATCTGCAGCGTCTGTGGCGCCGGTCGGTCCAGCTGGCGCCTGCGCCGGTTGTTGCTCCCGTAGACGACTGTGTTTTCTGGGAGAACCTCTTCGGTACTGACTCGACATCCGGCCCCAATCACGCACCCGTTGGAGAGCTCAGTGTTGCGACCCACCTCGCATTTCGACTCGAGGAAGTTGTTGTCGCCGATCTTGAGCGCGCTCGAGTAGCAGTCGACCTCAAAGACGTTGTTGTTGCCGATAATCATGACGGGCACGTTGTTCACGACGGCGCCGTCGGCAGCACCGTTTCGAATCGTTGCCTGTTCCTCGATCAGGTTGTTCTCACCGATGAAGATCGGTCCAGCCTCTGCTAGAATGCGTGCCTTGGGATGGATGACGGTGCGAGCGCCCACAGTCACCTCGCCCACGATCTCGCACTCATTGCATACGATCGCGCCCGGAGAGACGTGGACTGTGGCCGCCGCGTTGGACATCTCACAACAGTACAACGTCTTGACCAACTGTTCCTGGACTTCACAACACAGCAGGCAACAGCTGAAATCTTCATGTCAGGGAAAAGAGGCAAGAAGATGGACTAGGGATGGGTTTCGAGCTCGAGTCGATTTCAGGCAAGCTCACGTCAATTGTTCCCGGCGGCTCGTGAGTCGTTGATAAATAGTGCACCCCGAGTGCAATGAGCACAGCGGTGCAGACAACAGGGTGGTGGGCAGTGCTGCTTCCAAGTAGTTAGTGGCAGCTGACAAGAAGGTGCGAATGCGCCTGAATGGACTTCCTGTTCTCTTCGGTCTTTGCCGAAAGTGGCTGCCACCTGGTGCGGTTTTACTTTGCCTTGGTCCTGGACATCCACTACTGTTTGGAGGGCATTTGGGTCTCTTCATCCGACACATCCAAAAGTCTCATTGCCTGGTACATCAAAGACTTCTCAAATGCTGTCCAAACATTCAAAAGAAAGACTTATCTTACTGAATTAGCAGTTCTGTTCAGCAAATATGCAAAGCAATTGAATGCAGTAACAATATCATTCATTTGTTCAGATGTGTGTAATTGACGATGATGAGAAATTCTTTGAGAAAAACCTGTCTGACCTCAACATTATGATGATGCTTCTTCTGCAGTCTTCAGGTAGGAGAAATATGCCCTTCCCCAATTCTCATTGAAGTTCATCTGAGCAAACACAGGAGGACATTTTAAGGCCTTCAGTTGTGGTCATGGGCCTTAGCGTAGGGCCCTTAAAAAGTTCTTGGTCGCTGACATCTTGCAATTTTTGGGACTACCTCTGGTCACGTAGGCGTCAGTGTGGCGGGTCTTGAAGCTGTCCGTTGTACATTCAAAGTGGCAGCCCTGGAAGTTCATCTCCAAGTGTCAATGAAAACTACGGCATGACCATAAAGTAGGCACTTGGTCCTTGAGGTCTCATTGCTCATGGACATGATCGGGGAAGACGAAGACGCAGAGTCCCTGCAACAGGAAGAGCTGGACGTACTCCAGTCTATCTACGAGGGCGACGACGCATTCCAGGTGCTCGCGCCAGATCACCTTCAGTACAAGTTTGGAGACGACGCAGCAGCAAAGTCCTTCGTCTTGGACCTACGTTGGGGCTCATCCTATCCTGACGATGCGCCCACGGTCTCGCTCGACGCCTTCTACAATCGCAATCTGTTGCAGCCGGTAAAGGACAAGATCTGTGATTGGGTGCACGAGGAGAGTCAGCGGCTCTTGGGCATCTCCATGACGTACTCACTCATTGAGGGGATCAAGGAAAAACTGGACGAACTGCTTGAAGACCAGCCTGACCATCAGTTGGCAGAGTCGGTTGCTCGTGTTGAACTCAATGAGACAGAAGGTAAGAGTGGTCACAAACCAGCACAATGACAGGACTTCAGTGACTCTGCTGAAAATAAACTTTCTCTGTTGCAGATCCCGGCAAGTCAGTCAAGGTGAAGAAAGACCAGTTGACGAAGGCTCAGAAGAGGAGAATGTGGGACAAGGGTGGCCTTGACACGGAAGAGAGACCCCGAGGTTGGAATTGGATTGATGTCGTCAGGCATTTGTCACAGACCGGACCGAAGGAAACATCCTGACCCCATGTTAAGTTTATTTTGTACGTACTTTATATGGCATCATTGTTTGTGCCTTCAGATCCAACTTGTACATTCACCCCGATATAAACATGTACAACACAGATAGTGCATAAAGACGAAACCTTTGATCCTCGGTGTTTGTTGGAGCCATTTTGGCTCTGCTGCTGCTGTCTTATGAGTGGTACTGTTGACTGAGAAGCCAGGGGATTGAATCTGCTCATCACCTAATTCCAGCTGCACGCTTGACTTCTGAAAGGGTCAAGAGTCAATCTGGTTGATATAACCCCACATGCAACCTTCGGTGCTCACGTTGCTGGCAATTCATTCGGCCTTTCCACATAACACAGTTAAAGGACTGGATGCATGCACCCGACCTGGCGGACCTTAAAGTTGTGCATTGTATGTTGATGCCGGTACAGATTGTTCTATACACGACGATAGTGGCAGCTGACGAAGAGACGCGCATGCGCGGCCTCAATGGACTTCTTGTTCGCTTCCTTCTGAATGGTCGCGTCTCTACCGTGCAGTCCATGCAGTGCATCGTGCAGCGCAGCGGCCGAAACGAAAACAACGAGCGACCGAGCGAGCGACCGAGCAAGCACAGAAACGAGTCTAGAACTAGATTCTAGTCTCTAGAAAGAAGAGATTTTTCCTTTTCTCACTCTCCTCCGTCGCCGGCTCCCCGAGAGTCGCTTTCCTCGGGCATCATGTCTGACTACGAGGACGAGTACATGTGCGATGAGGACGAGGACTACGACTTGGAGTACTCCGAGGATTCCAATTCGGAACCTGACGTCGACCTAGAGAATCAATACTACAACTCCAAGGCGCTGAAGGAGGACAACCCGAAGGCTGCTCTCGAGAGCTTCCAGCGCGTCCTCGATCTGGAGGAGGCCAACGGAGAAAAAGGTGCGCTTGTACTTGTGGCAGGAGGAAGCCGGCCGAATATTTGGACTGGTCTCTTTTTCTCTCTGATCTAGGCGAATGGGGCTTCAAGGCGCTGAAGCAGATGATCAAGATCAACTTTAAGCTACCAAATTACGAAGAGATGATGGCCCGTTACAAGCAGCTCCTGACCTACATCAAGTCGGCGGTGACGCGCAATCACTCGGAAAAGTCGATCAACTCCATTCTCGATTATATTTCAACCTCGCACCAAATGGAACTCCTGCAGGACTTCTACGAGACAACCCTTGACGCACTCCGAGATGCCAAAAACGAACGCCTCTGGTTCAAGACCATGACCAAGTTGGGCAAGCTGTACTACGACCGGGAAGACTTTCCCAAGTTGTCGCGCGTGCTAAAGCAACTGCACGCCAGCTGCCAGACCGACGACGGCGAGGACGACTTGAAGAAGGGCACCCAGTTGTTGGAGATTTACGCGCTCGAGATCCAGATGTACACAGCGCAGAAAAACAATAAGAAACTGAAAGCATTGTACGACCAAAGCCTGCACATCAAGTCTGCTATCCCCCATCCCCTCATTCTAGGTAAGTTGCAGCGTGTACAGTTATTTCAAGTGACTTTTGTCCTGAATCCATGTACCTTTTCATCAAGGTGTCATTCGCGAGTGCGGCGGCAAAATGCACTTGCGAGAAGGCGAGTTCGAGAAGGCTCACACAGACTTCTTCGAGGCCTTCAAGAACTACGACGAGTCCGGAAGTCCACGCCGGACCACCTGTCTTAAATATCTGGTGCTGGCAAACATGCTCATGAAGTCGGGTATCAACCCTTTCGACTCGCAGGAGGCGAAGCCATACAAGAACGACCCCGAGATTCTTGCTATGACGAACCTCGTGTCGGCCTACCAAAACAACGACATCAACGACTTCGAGAAGATCTTGAAGCAGAACAGACAAACGATCATGGACGACCCGTTCATCCGGGAGCACATTGAGGACTTGCTGAGAAACATAAGGACACAGGTACGTTGTCACTGTGACAGCACCGTAGCTCGCGAATGCCTATGGTCAATGCTCTCCATCATGCAGGTTCTCATAAAGCTGATCAGACCGTACACAAGAATCAAAATCAGCTTCATCTCCGGCCAGCTCAACATAGACTCCAGCGACGTGGAGTCTCTCCTGGTCTCCTGCATTCTGGACAACACGATAAAAGGCAGAATCGATCAGGTACGACTATCACTGACTATTGCTGCTGACTCATATCAACTTTTTTGGTGTCATAGGTTCGAGGTGTTCTGGAACTCGACCAAAAGCCGGAAGGCACCGCTCGCTATTGTGCTCTGGACAAGTGGAGCCAACAGTTGGCGCAACTGCAGAAAGTCGTGGTTAACAAAATGTCATAATATCACACTCTCAACGTGATGCAAACTGTTTGAAAATCTGATAGCACACACAGTATGTCCAACTTGTTATAGCATTATACTTGTACATCTGTCTAAAAACCAGTAGCATCTCCATGGCCGTAGCCAGGGCTTGCCAGCCAGTTGCTACTGGGCCCGTCCGTCGTCACCGTCGTTGTCGTCGTCTTCGTGTCCCTCCGCCCAACGCACTATAGTAGAGCACACACGCTACTACCTTATCTGAAGCCGGCGCGCGTCAGGCAGGTATGAAAGGCGTAGTTGTTGTCGTTGCTGCCGCCGTCGTCGTCGCCGCTGGCACTGCTGCTGCCGCCGCCGCTACTGCTGCAACAGGCAACAAAGAAGAACGTTACGGAGGGGGAGTGAGGAGAAGACCCCTTCAGGCAGGTACCGACTTCGAAAAAGTGGATGGCCACCGCCCCTCCTCAGTTGGCGTTCAGCTGCGGGGATTCAAAGTTCTAGTGGGGGAGGTTGTAGCTGGTGCTCGTCAATACTTCATGTTGTGCGTGCGCATCATAGGGACGAAAGCTGGAGGGATGAACTGAACAGTGCGCTGTCGAGGTTCTGCGGTGAGTAATGACTCCAATGTCACTAGCCTCGTAGCCCCTGAACTTAGCTGACCACTACTTGCACACTCTTATGGTGACTTTGGCAGCTTTCATCTTACCCTTGACGTGTAGGACGTCGCATCCCGTCCGACAGAGGCTTCTCCTGGTCAAAAGCTCTGACTTTATGGTCCAACCCAATGAATTATGAATCAATGCGTCGAACTTTGTTATCTATGTGTGCAGAAGGAGGGTTCAAAATCCTTGCGTACACACTCTTATCTTTAGCAGGACTCCTCCTCAAGCCTCCTTAGGCGTAGACACAGTTACCAAAGCTGATCCAAGTTTGATGGAGCCTCTTTTCCTGTATGTGCAGACTGATTCTTTTCTGCTTCCTGAGGAGGCGATCGTTGGGGGGTTAAGGCCAAGGCCAGAAGCTGTTGTACACTTGCAGGTGTACGCAAAGATTTCTTGCAAATTTGCAAATATTCACTTGTTGCTCTTCTCTTTGTTGCCCAGATGGGCGCGTTCTTAGCAACACAAGGGTTGTTGTGTTGCAGTTAAACATCCCCCAGGAGTGTATGTATGAGTATGTATGCATGCAACGATGGGATGATGTACGAGGAAGTCCCTCACTGACTGAACGGAGACTTCCCTGGTCAAACTGTACTGAGCCCAGAGTCTCCGGACTCGACAATAATGATGACAATGAGAGAAAAAATGAAGGGCATTAAGGTAGGAGCTGTCTAATCATAATGTGCGCACAGTATGTTGAGACTCTTTGCTCCGAGATCAACTGATGCAGACTCTGCCAGTGCTTCTTCCAACATTTGCGGCTTTTTTTGGCTTTTTTTCCCGGAGAAATGGATTGGTCCGTGGTGGCAAAAGCACATCTCTGTCAGCCACGCGTGCCCGCGCGCCCCTCACGTCCCAGATTTCTTCTTTTTACCCACGGCAACGTGGACAGGAGCACGCAGCAGTGGTGCCTGTCAGCAATTTTCCGCCTTTTCCTAGAGAGAGCAGAGGAAATGGTTCAATTCTTTTGCACGTCCACACTAGAGCAGGTAGAGTGTGAATGGTTTATTCTTTTTTGGTCTTTTTTTTTAGGCAGAAGCTACGTAGTTTCCATGCAGGTAGAACTGTGCACAGCAAGTCTGCATGAAACTTTTCACGCAAGGACGCTCCATTTCTGGTTATCTGAGGAACATTGAAGCACTTGTGCAAAATCTGCTCATGGTGCAGACGTCGCTTTGGCATTGTCGATCATGAAGTCATTGAAAGAGAACTCCAAAAAGTCTTCCTCACAGATACGAGCACGTGTTTGCAGGTGATTTCAACGCGTGGTCGTATACTTGAACAGCAAATCCTCTCCTTGTTTTTGCTCAGCTGACGCATTCTCGGGACTGGTATCTGATTAAGGTGTCATCGCTTGGGATCCGATCCAGAACTGATCGCACTGCGGGGATGAAACGGGCTCTTCAAGCTCGGGCTTCCGGCTCGAGCAGCCGGTCTTAGTTTCAGGCATTCGGGCTCAGCTCGAGGCCATCCCCGAGTCCCAGAACTGACGCGAACCTGTTTTGCTCCACCTCATTTTGGGCATGCCCAAGAAAACGCTCGCCTTGGGAGCAGAAGATGAAGGAAAAAAAAGTCTCTGTTCCCACGGTCTTTGTGGCTTCTGGCACAAAAGCGGCGCTGAGGTCTTAAATCTGGCTCAAGATGGACATGTTTGATTCAGTTTTGCTGCTCTCTCTCTTTCAGATGGTCCCCGCATAATCCCTGCTCAAGCTACTGATATTATTCATACTCATGGAGAGGACATTTGTGAGGCTGTGATCAAGGACGCTTGAGGATGACGACCAAGGTCCTGAGTCTTCTGCAACTGCTTCCCCTTTTCGTCCAGTGCGCGCCGACGCCGTTCGGCGACTCGGAGGTGTCGGGGCAGAAGACGCTTCGGCTGAGCGACAGCCCCTTCCTGGTGAGCAGTGACGTCCTCGTCACTGCGCAAGGACACCTGACCATCGAGCCGGGCGTCGAGGTGCGGTTCAGACCGGAGGTGGGCATCACCGTCAGGGGCGTGTTGAGCGCAAAGGGTCGCAGTGACGCCAAGATTAGGTTCGTGGCCGACGAGAGAGTATTGGAGAGACAACCGAACCGGACTGTAAGACTGGTGGACGGGCCCAATGTGCACGAAGGAATCATTCAGGTGCTTGAGTTGGGCAGCTGGCGCTCCGTGTGCACCAACTCGAGGAACTGGACGCTGGCCGACATGCGCGTGGCCTGCAGGCAGCTGGGATTCCAGGGCGGCGAGTGGCACCACTGGTACCCGCACCTCAACGACACCAGGCAGATCCTCTACCAGGAGCCAGGTAAGCAGCAACAGTGTTAGTCAGTCAGCGACACCACAAGCACCGTTGTGCGCGTATCTGCATTGTCCGAGCGTCGTGCATGCCGCCGGCCACCCGAGGCGGGGTAGACACGTCCATGCACGTGTACGAGTACGTGCCGTGTTACATTGATCGCCCCGTAGTCTCATCATCACTCACGCCGGTGGCCAGGTAGACGCGATTCTCGGCGGAGGCAGCGCACGCTTTCGACACAGTTTCTGAACTCGGTAATCATTGCTTCTTGTTCGTCTGCTTCTTCTTCTTCTTCCTCCTCCTCCTCCCTCTTTTGTAGGGATGATTCGAATCAGTGATTCGAATCCCGGTTTTGCTTCGGGATTTTCAATTGAGTCAGTGACTCAAAAGTCAAAATTGAAAAAAAAAAAAAAAAGCAAACTAAGGGACGAAACCACAGCAGAGAATGCTTCTTCATTGACTTTGATGACTTTGTAAAGTTGCTCTGCTACCGTGACTCCTTCTCGTTCCCTTTAAAAGTATACTATAATAGTTGAACGTGATTTAAGAATTCTCAATATAAGAATAGGCTCGAAATTTCATGCAGTAACAGCACTACTAATCGATGTAACAAACAGGGTCAGGGATCAATCTCATGACGAGAATCAATTGTGATTGTTAAAAAAAGAGGTGATTCTGATTCGAGCTTTCAGCTCCAAGATTCGGAATGGAAAAAATCATGACTCAACTCATCTCTAGACCTTTTTGTAGAAGAGGAGGCACCTGCAAGTGGTGGAAATGGCCGGTTTCCGGTCCAATGCAGACAGGAGCTTCTTTCTGCCTCGGCCATTTAACAAGACTCGCTCTGATTTGCCTCCCAATCTTGATCGGTGATTGAGAAAGTTGGAGGCTTCTTTTGACCGTTTTTTCCACTCCAACGAGCACCAATTTCCTTGCTTGACAATGATGATGAACACAAAGTGTCCCAGAACTCATTGGAATGAGGTCGAGCACGAGCAGCTGGATTGGTCGTCCGGGGCCAGAAGTGAACACGTCCGTTCCATTCGAGGAGAGCTCCAAGTCCGCCACGCAACGCCGATTTGCGCCGCCAAGCCCCGTTTGGAGCTTCTCTGGCGGAAAATCCGGCTCGGGTGGGCGCGGACGGACCCGAGCGAGACCTTGGGACTGGGAGTGGTCAGGAAGAGTTCTCAACTAGCTTCCACCTCAACAGATTTGGCACCCGAAACATGTTCGGTCAACATCACTTGGCAGCTCTGGTGTCAATGACCGCTCTCGTCCGTCACAAGTTCGCAAGTCATAGTTACGACGCGTAGGTCGAGGAAGGTCGAGTGGACGCTCGAGCGTCGCCGGGTCCATATTTACGGAATGTACGTTTAAGAAAGTGTACTTTTACTTTTAGTACGCTTTCTTAAACTCTGTAGCAGCGACTGTGAAGGTCTAACTTGGCCTTGGTCAACAAAATATCTATATTTATCTGCAAATCACGACAAACGTCTCGAAATCACCGGCTTTCATCGTGTTTCCACTCCCTTCAGGTTGTCAGGGCTATGAGTCCGGCATAGAGCTGTGCCAGTGGCGCCGGCGGCAAATGGGCTCCGGGGTGTGCGACCTCCACCCGAACCTGGGGTTGCGCTGTCTGCCGTTCCACCACAAGGAAAACCAGGCGGCTGCCGGGCACTGGCGCGGCCTTCGGTTCGAGAGCGCTCCCTACCAGAAGGATCTGACGGCCGAAAACACGCTTTACGTATCCACGTCCAAGTCGGTGCTGCGCCACGTCGAGGTCGCCGGCGCTGGGAGAGGGCGCTACAAGGGCAAGAGCAACGCCACCTCGGCCATAGAGACGTGGGGCGTGCCGCCGGTGATGGAGCACATCCTCGTGCAGAATTCTGCATACAATGGTGAAATTACTGCACCCGTATGACATCTCCACCTGGCACAATGACGTGGCCATCTTTCTTCTAGGTATCAACGTCACGATGCCAAATTCCGTGGTGACCATAAGGCACGCCAACCTGACCAACAATCGCGGCTACGGTCTCTTTGTGAACACGACTAGCGGCTACGTTGTCCTCAGCGACTCGTCTGTCTCTGGCAACATGGCCGACGGCGTCAAGTACGTCTTCCACGACCTTCGCCCAGAGACCAAACTGGTGGATGGCGTGGACGTGCACGACTTCTGTACCTACTCCACCACCTACAGCCAGACCTATCCGTTCCTTATGCTTGCTGAGCAGTATGGCGACAGCTCCGTTGACAGGTGCTAGACTTTCAACGAGGCGTGACGGAATTCATTCATGATGTGGTTGTGTATCTTGGATTTCGCAGGACTTGTGGGAAGCGATTCTATACCAGTCACGGCTACATCTTGACTCTTCATTTCGTGCACTTGGTGAGCGACGTTGACGGCGGCGCCACCATGGACATCATGGACGGCAGCGACGCAAACGCCAGACTCATCACCACTGTCGAGATCAAGAACTATACTCGACCGGAGAGCGTGGTGACCACGGGAAATAACTTGTTCATTATCTTCAAGGCCAAGGCAAAGGTGATCACGGACGTGACGTAAGCGTGGTTGTCGTGCTTATACTGACTGTTACCTTGCACAGGTTCACACTGAAGTGTTTCTGGAGGTCACGGCCGGTCGCAACAAAGCGTTCGACCTCAACGTCACCAATTGCGTGGTGGAGGACAACAGTGGGCGTGGCATCTGGGTCGAGAGCATGAGGGGTGGACTGCATGTGCATCGCAGCGTTGTGCAGAGGCACAATTGGGCCGCGGGAGTCAACGTCAACTGGGGCGCCGGGGACGTCAACATTACGCACAGCACCATCACGGAGAACTTTGTGGATGGCATCAACATTACATACGGAGGTGGCAGTCGAAACGTCTCTTGGTCGCGCATTTCAGACAATGTGGGCTACGGAATGGCCGTGTGGCTCAATGAGACCACCGTCAACTACCCGGTCAGACAAGAGACGATTGTGCAGTATTCCAACATCAGCCTCAACTACGACATCGGCGTGCTCGTGGGGAACTTTTGCGGTCCGGCCATCGTCAACGTTTCTGGCAACTACTTCACAGAGGGCCGCTACGTCGGCTTGGAAGTGCTCTCGTGCTGGCGGGACTCCACTCTGGAAGGAGTGGCCGAGGGCAACACTATGCTCTATATCGGTCACAACCACTTTGAACGTCATCGTCGAGTGGCGGTGCTGCTGTCGCCTCTAGTTCGCACCGAAGGCCGCATAGAGCACAACGACTTCGAGCACAACATGGACGGATGTGTGTACACTCGAAACGAAGACGACTTCATACTGGAGATCCAGCCTGTGGACGTCCTCATTCATGAGAATCGGTTTAAGCGGAATCGCGGCAGCTTCGTCCTCAGTCTCGGCCTCTCCCACTATGACTACCTTGGCGGCCAGAAGATGCTGATGGATTTCAACTGGGTGCAGGACAATGAAGTGACTGAACCTTGGACAGGGCTGAATCCTCGCAGTCAAGTTGCAGCACCAGTTGTCGTCGCTTCTTCCAACGTGCGAGTGCAGCGCAACCTCATAGACAATCCCGACTCACGCTACGAGTTGGGCTCCCACCTCATCGAGCCGAATGCAGAGCTGGACTGCAGACACAACTGGCTGGGCCACAAGTCGGAGCGTCGGGTGTGGAGGAGAGTGTTCGATCGCGATGATCGCTACAACTTGGCTAAGATCACGTACGTGCCCTACCTGCTGGCCAACAACATCAATACGGAGCTAGAGCTGGAGAGACCGGAATGGGAACCTGATTTCGTAGACCCGGACACTCGTGAGGTGGGCGGAGAAGTGACGGGTGTTGAGGAGCTTCGCCAGGATGGTGTCTATGTTGTCCGAAGGGACATCAACGTTCGACCTAACGGCAGGCTGAAGATTACTCCTGGGGTGACACTCAAATTTGAGCACAGCATCGGCGTCATGGTGAGCGGAGAGCTGATCGCCGAAGGCGACCTGCAAGGAGGACAACCAGTGCTCACGCTACTGGACGAGGTAGCAAGAGAAAACGTGAGTGCAGTGCCCGTCAGATTGGTCGGCGGCAAAAGCGTCCTCGAAGGCCGGCTGCAGGTGCGCATCGATGGACAGTGGGGCAGCGTGTGCAACTTCGGTTGGACCATCGAGTCGGCGGCGATAGCCTGCCAACAGATGGGCTGGGTGCTCAACCCCGAGGATTGGGACTTGCTCCCCATCGACATTCCCGCTGCGGGCGACTCTGATCCCATTCTGATGAGCAATGTGCGCTGCGGCCCCCTGGACACCGACTTGACGACGTGCAAACGGGCGGAGCGCTCGGACCTCTTCTTTAACTCGTGCACGCATTCGGACGACGTCGGATTACGATGTTACGACGTCTCGTGGGCCGGACTCCGGCTCGGCATGACGGCTAAGCGCAGCAAGCTCTTCGACGTGCGCATAGAGCGTGCGGGACTATACGATTACCGCACCTTCTCCTTCCAGCCGGCGCTGCAGGCGGACTTCAGCCATCACGTATTTGAACACTTGCAAGTGTCTGACAACGACCACGATGGCTTTGGAGTCCTCTATTCGGACATCTACTTCCCCGACCGAGTGAACTACGTGAAGAATTCCGTGTTTAGCGGTAACCGCCGTCACGGCCTGAGTTTCCGGCAGCTGGGCATGATTTTGGAGGACTGCGAGATCCGTGACAACAGCCGCGCAGGCATTCATCACGACCCCATGCTGAACAAGCTGGAGCAGCGTGAGCTCTTCGAGTGGATGTCGCTTCTGGGAGAGCGCGAGAAGAACGCCATCATCAACATTCCCGAGACCAACGCGGGTCTGAGCGAGGCCGACTCCATTATCATACCAGAGGGCGAGTCCAGACTCATCATCACCCAGGTGAGTCAGTGGTCGGATGCGTCATATTGCACGTTCAACCTGCGATCCGACTTTCTCACGTGGCCGAGGCAGCAGACAGAATTAAAGTGTGACCGCATCTTTTTGTTTCAGGCGTTGAACAACAGCGACTTGGAGCGTGTGTACCACATCCGCGCCGAGCGAGACGAGTTCGTCCTGGGAATGCAGCTTATCAATCCGTTTCATAACTACACCACTGAGCGACTACTCATTTATGACTTCAGGACTGTAAAAGTCGACCACTTGGTTGAGGTAGGAGAGGATTCGTCCACACAATTTGGCATATTTGTGCGTGAGGTGTGACGTTGCAGGTCTGGAACGTAACTCGCGACATCGCGTCCTTTCCCATCATCAGCTCCAGCTACGCCATCACATTAGCTTTCAGCCCAGGCGAAGCCGCCTTGGGCAACATGATGCTCCTGTTCACGCCGATCAATTGCGCAAACTTGCCGGACAACTGCAACACTCGGGCGTATCACATTAACCCACTGCATCGGTCCAAAATCGTTCCTGGATCCTTTCCTAGGTACGGATGTATGGACGTGTGTCTGTACACAGTTTGTCGTTGTCAATTCGTTGTTCTTTTCCAAGCCCACCTCCACTCTGAATGTCATTGCAGGCTCACCATCCAGCGGACCAAGATCTCCCACAACGACCAAGGCATCTCGGCGCTGCATTACAACCGCTATCTTGGTCACGACAGTCAAGTCTACTTGCGCAAGGCCAATGAATCTATCGAGATCTTCGACTGTGAGATCTCTGCCAATCGCCGAGAAGCTTTCCACGTTTTCACACCCTTCAGGGAGCTCAATCAGTTCAACATCTCTGAAATCACCTATATGATCAACCGCACGCGCTTCACGGACAACGGCAGGGGCATCAGTCAGTACTCCAAGGATCTGCGCGACTCGAACAACCTGTACCACTGGGTGTTGCGCGAGAATCTGTTTGAACGAAACGCTGGTGGCGGTATGGACGTGGCACTTCCGTACGTGTGGCAATACAACGAGAACTACACGCACACGGTGCACATTGACAGCAATCGCTTCTTCAACAACCGCGATTTCGGCATTACAGTGCGCGGACACTTCGCGCGCGTGTACGTGGTTAATAACACGTTCTTCGATAACACCTGCTACGAGGGATTACTGGCACTCCGGGGCATGGAGAAGGAGTCGTGGGTCTTCGCCAATAACATCCAGAATAACGACGGCTCTTACATGGTTGAATTCGAGACAGACTCGCACTCGGAGATAATGGGTTTCGTCGAGGCTTACTTCACACAAAACGTCATCAAGAACAATGGTCACTTGTCGGTGAACAGGGCGGCCAGGACCAGGTTCTACCAACCCACTAGCTATACCGTAGGTGTGCGCGGTGTGCAGAAGTTTAACGTGACCGACAACATCTTTAGCAATCCGGGCATGGAGTACGAGCTGTTGGCCGGGATCAAGACGGCCAGGGTGAGCAACTATCTAAACGCTGAACAGAACTTCTGGGGCACAGCCGATATCGAACGCATCCGCCAGCGTGTCTTTGACTTCGACGACTGGAATTCCTACGCCATCACGCACTTCCTGCCGTACTACCTGGACGCCAGCTTCGAGTCCGCGCTCAGCTCGTCTTTTGAACAGCCACCGAAGTTGGACATGGATTACCTTGGGGGGCGCCTTCACGAGTCGATTCACTTGGTAGCGCGTCCTGGCAGACCCTACGTCATACGCTCTGATCTCACGGTGATGCCGAACGCCACGTTGACTATCGAACCCGGGGTCGAGCTCGAGTTCTTCCCTGGCGTCGGTCTCCTCGTACTGGGGATGCTGCATGCACAGGGAAACATTCACGACAACATCGTGATGCGCCCAGCCAACTTCGACCAGGTGTTGCGAGAAAGAAGCTCCAATGAGGTCGGTCGGAGCTACAGCACCATCGGCAGACGGACTTATCCCAATCGAGGCCAGAGGCAGCTGGACATTACCGAAGAGGAGGACTTTGACGTCCGCCTGTGCGTCGCAGACGAGACCGGGACTGTCTGCCCCGAGAAGGCGGAGCAGGGCTTTTTGGAGATCTACAATCGCACGACCATGCAGTGGGTGCCGATCTGCGACAAGCGCTTCACGGAGCGAAACGCCGAGGTGGTGTGCAGGCAGCTCGGATTCTCCGAGCTCAACGTGTTCCTGGACTTTGATCAGCGCATCGAATATAACGCCCAGTCGCTGGTGAGGATCATCTACTGGCCCGAGCCATACCAGTGTAGCGGTCAAGAGGCGAGATTGGCTCATTGTCCCCTCCGGATGAACGGTCAGATCTACGGTCACCAGTACGGCTGCGACTGGGAGAGTAAAGATTTTGCCTTCATTAACTGCGGGAAGACCAATCTGGACTCCACGTTCGAGTACTGGGGCGGGGTGCGCTTCTCTGTCAAGGAATTCGAGCAGGAACTTTTCCACGCGCGGATTCACGATGCCGTCACACATTCCTCGATCAGACATCACGAGTCTATCTTGGAATACGTGCAGGTTGGTGATCTTGTTCATTGCACACTTTTGATGCATGACTTCTACGTATGATTTCCTCTCTCTATGCAGATAATTGGCGCTGGTCTCTTGCACGGAGAAAAGTCTCCCGCAGTCCAAGCCGTAATGGTCTCGCCGCAGTTGTCCTACCTAAACATATCTCATTCTGCTCACGATGGAATCAACATCATCTCGCCGACCAAAACCATGAACATGCTGTACAACAAGGTGGAGAACAACATGGGCGTCGGGATCAGCGCTGCCGTTCTCACCGGAGAAGTCAGGGAGGCCACCCTTTCTGCCTTCGAGCCCATCAAGGAAATCCCTATTCCTTACCACAACTTTGGGCTCATCGACATTTGTGACCCCCAGAAAGAGATCGTCATTGAGGAAAGAGTCTTGCTCTACGACAAAGACGACAAGAACCCGGGTAAGCCTGAGACTCCTCCGGACCGGTCAGTCAGTGTTCTGCACGAAGACTTGTCTCATTGCAGTGGACTGCGTGAAAATCTTCGCCAGCATTTATGACGTGAAGCCCATCGGGTTCCGCCTCCTCCAGTACAACTTCGTCAACAGCACCGGCGAGCCCTGGATTCCCGACCACCTCACACTTTACGACGGAGACCTTTACAATCGCACTACGCAGCCCATTGTGACAATCAAGGTGAGACACCTTCATGCTCAGATTGTACTGGGTGAGTTATAAGGTAGACCTTCCCTTAAAAGCAGGGTAGGTAGGTACTTGGACACCCGTGCGTAGTAGTACAGGCTGATCGAGCGTTCAGACTTCTGCCCCGCTCTGTGCGGCAGATCCGGTCGGAACGAGAAGTCACTCGGGTAGGAGTAAGTAGTGATTCCTCTTCTTGTTCCAGGTGGACGGCACGAACAGCCAGGGCGTCCTCCATCAGACGACCCGCACCAACGCCATGAGCATCAAGTTTCACGCCACTGGGGCACGAGAGCACCTTGGTTTCGTGGCAGAGGTCGTCACGCTCCCCATCTCGCTCGTGGGCATCGATCGCGATCTGAGACACAACATGTCGTTCTCGGTCTTCGAGAACAACCAGCGCGGCGCCGTGTGGTACGCGTCGGCCGGGGAGACAAATCCCATCGTCACCATGCAGCGGAACCAGATTGCCGCCAACTGCATCAGCTTGTACGGAAACTTCTCCACCTGCGAGTCCGCCATCAACTTGGACGTCCAGAATACGCAGGACGTGTTTTTCCACAACAACTTCATCACGCGCAACATCGGCGGCCTGAAAATCCGTGCTGGATCGAGCGGCACCGCTACGGCAATGCGTGGGCTGCTGCACAACAATGTCTTCGAGGAGAACGTGAAGCGGTCGACCCTCCACTTCGAGGGCCGACAGACCAGTCCCTATCAGCAAGTGACTCTCTACCGCAACTACGTGACCCGCAGCGACGTCCCGCACGAGCCGGTCGTTCGCATGCTTCAGGTCGTCTGCAACGCGTCCTTTAACACTTTCCACTATAATCGAGGCAAGGCCATCCTCGAAGTCACTGGCTTCCACAACGTGCGTCTGCCCATCTACCAGAGCTTCACCCACAACGGCTTCTATGACAACTTTGCGTACGGACTCCACTGTGAGATGACGACCCTCGGGCGCTGTCGTTGGGGCAACAGGGCGACCATCGTGGCCGGGTCCGCTGGGCAGGAGTACGTCGACAACGTCTTCTACAACAGGTGCGGCTACATGACTACGGACTGCAGTACGTGGCTTTGCTGTCGGGGCCCATTGACATTGGCAGATTTTTGTCACTCTGCTTCCTGACCGATGTGTTGGTCAACCAATTTTGCCCGCGTAAACGCACTTTAAGTTGCTTAGAGGTGCTACAAACTGCACAAGTCACTTTCACTTTTTTCTTTAAGGAACAACGACTATGAGCTGGTGACGCTGAACCGCTCAATGTGGGATGTGTGGAAAACACCTATAAACGCCAAGTACAACTACTGGGCCTACAATGAGACCTACGCCGTGGCTGGCAGGATCAAAGACTTGCGCGATGTGGATGGACTGCTGGAGGTGGAATTTAAGCCTTTCCACATGAACAATCAAAGGTAATCAATGATTCTCTACGGCGGAACTGAGACTTTCTGTACATGGATCTTGTCCACCTCTAGTTTACTGAGCGGCAAGTGTCAGCCAGGGTGGACGTTGCTTGGCGATACGTGCTTCATGTACCACGGCGGCCCCATGACGTACCAGCAAGCGTTGGACTTTTGCGCCAAGGACAACGCGACGCTTCCCACCATCACCAACTTCTACCAGTACCACGTTTTGACTCATTATCTGGAGACTCAGCAGGACGACTGGCGCTACTACGACATGGTTTGGATCAACGAGTTGGACAACGACGACTGCAACGTGTTCGTGGACAGCACAGTGAAGAGCATCAGTTGCGAGTTCATGCTCCCCGCTATCTGCGAGATGGACGAGCACGTGCATCTATCCGGGCCCGCTTCTGTGGCTGAGCTGCCCAAGGAGGTGGTGTACTCCACCATCATCTTGGCAGTCATGCTAGTGCTAGTGTTTCTCTTATGCTGCTGCTGGTGCAACAAGACCAAGCAGCGCAAGCGCGAGCGTCTGGAGCGGAGGGACAGTATCCGGATCAGCAAGAGCAGTCTGGGTTCCCGATCGCTGGCCTCCATGGCCAGCACCGGGTTCAGCGACATCAACTACCGCCGCCGGTTCATCAATAACCCCTCACGCACCGGCACCATCACGTCGCAGTACCGACAACAGAATGGCTCCAGCTTTGACTCGTTGGCGGAGAAGCGCTCACTGGCGTTGCATTCGTCCGCAGAGGACGATCTGCGGTCCTACGACGCTTACAACACGAACCCCATGCCCGGGGGAGCCGGCGTCGTCGGCGGTCTGGGTAGTCACCTCTCTCCCAGTGGAGGACGAGCTTCTTTCACGGACATGCACGAGGTCCATTATGCTGGACAACAGCCTGTAGCGGCCTTCGGCCAACAGCAGGACACCAGTGCCACGGTGCATTCCATCTCCGGCTACGACATCTCATACGACAACGCCGCCTACCGACCAGATACGAGACAGTCCAACGGCCAGGATCCGGCCTCTGCTTTGTGGCAGCGAGGACCCAATCAGTCAGTCAGTCAGGGACCTCCTGGGTATCAGCCAAAGCAGAATAGACCGGATTCCGTGTCTGAGATGAAGAGGGAGCTGAAAGAGACCCTCAACAGTTCCGACGATGCAGAAGATCTAAATACGACTGCGTCCGAGTCTTCCAGCTCTGGTGGCGATCACCAGGCTAACGCCGGTAACGATTACCAAACCATGTACGAGTCCTCAACGTTTCGTCCGTCGCCATCGTCACCGCAACGGCAACAACAGCAACCGCAACGGCAACAACAAACTCCTCGCTCTGATATTATTCCCTCAGTTCCCGGTTACGCCAAGCCCTTTGCTCACACCACTGCGCCTCAGCGCCCGTTTCAGCCGCCCCCTGCGCCACCTCTGGAGGACGCGAGGTCGCGGAGGCCGCTTCTGGAGACTTCGCTGGACGAAGATTCGCTCCAGCAGCCGCAGCGGACTCGTAGCGTGGGCCACATCCTCGAGACTGACCTCGACGCAGACGAAGCTCCAGCTGTCGACAGAGACGGGCGGACGCTTGCCAGCGGCAATGGACATTCCAGGAGTCTAGGAGAGTCCGGTTTCCCCAGACTGAGCCTGGGTCCCACCATGCTGGAGACTGACATGTGACGCCAAAGAATCCTTGAAGACGGGGTGAACCCGACCTGTGGTATAGGGGGGGTAACTCTAGGACGACTGAAACCGGTGGCATCAGAGCAATGACCGTGAACAACTCGTATGTGGACACTCACCTCGGTCACGAAATGTTAGCTGTTAGAGAAATAAAGCATATATTGAGTGGTCACAACAACACTGTCTTCCTGAGCCTCATTTCAAAGCACAATCTGACATTGGACAATGACTTTCCAGACTTTCGGAAAGTTTCTGGCTCCGTCATGTCTGCTGGACATGCCTCTTGGTGCATCTTGAAAGGAGAGAATTGTTTGCTGAACCTCATCCTGAGGAACGTGAGTTAAGTGTTATTGAAGTAAGCTTATAAAAAAATCAACGAATCCTGACACGGACCCATGAGAGTCAAGAGCGTCGAGTAAACGCATTTGTGTCCACATGTCCAAGACATGCAATGCATTCAGCATTGAGCTCGGGAGGGACCCACATGGTTCAAGCAAAGGATTCCACCAGCCACAGCCTGAGGACCAAGTGACAGACATGATCAAGCACACTCCAAGGAGGACTATGCAGTTCAGGAGACCTGAAATCTTCGCCCAAGTCTGTTCATCTCCGAGCAGATGCAATAAGGCCAGATATGTCATTTGTAGCGAACTTTTTAGTTTCGTCATCGGGCCTGATGGACTCACTTCACTCTAGTACGTACCTGCAAGAGTACTAGGAAGTACGAGCACCTGTACTAGGAAGAGGAGACCAGAGTCGACGTGCACGGGCGGAGAGTTGTGTATTGACTGACGATACAGTAACTGAGTAGTCGGCGACTACAACATCGCTACAGTGTTCGTAGACACACGCATTAGACAATTCATGACAGTCTTCTTCAATCCCTCACAGCACCAATGCTTTGCTAAAATCTGTGTTCGTGGCATAAAAGAAAGATTCCTCTGACCTCGTCAGCGTCGTCTGGAGTTGAGCAAGACCATGATGATGACGATGGACGGCAGGACGGATGCCAAGACGCAGCAGTTCAGCGTGGATGCGCTGTTGCACTTTGACGCGTTGCACGTGCACATCTTGCCCTTGGCTCCGAACCAATCGTACTTGTCGTTGCAGGTGTTGGTCTCCAAATTCATTTCTTCCAAGTCACAGCCACGTACAATGACGCGCTTGCCGTCATCGGCGTAGCCGTCGAACTTGATGCACGCGTCGTGACAGGAGATCTTCTCGATGACTGCACGCGCATTCGAGTTCCCGTTATCTTCAACGACCACATCTTCCTGGATCACATCACCTGACGACTCGCCCTCCTCTTTAGGCCCGGCCACCTCGTAGGGAAGGGGGCAGAGGGACCTGAGGCCGCAGGTGTAGCAGGTAATGGAGGCGTCAGCGCGCTCAGCCTGCAGCGAGAAGAGCACCGCGGCCAGGGCGCTCCAGTACCACGTGAGAGGCATCTCGACGACTGCGAGAGGGCAGGAGCAAGGAGGAGACCCGCACGTCTACGGAGAGGTTGCAACGCCTTTTTATGGTACAGGCGATTGACAGCGGAGCCTTTGGTCCGCTTTTGCTGCCCTCAAGTCCACACACACGTCGTTATACATACACACCTTGCGCGTCTCAATGGCAACGGACACTTCGAGTCTAGGCAACGGCCGACAAAGAAAACTTTCTTTCATCCCTTGCTCAAGAAACGCCAGCACTGGAGACGAAAGGCGGACTCCTTGCGCATGCGTCTCTGTGCCTCCGTTGACATGTTCGGCACCGTGAACAGCTGGAAGAGCCTCGACACGAGCTCGTCCGTAAAGTTCATGTCAGGTAGGCGGAAATCAACCCCACGCGCATGTCACGATGACATGCCCGAGTACGCATTTGAGGAGTCATCACTAGAAGGGCACCCTGAACAGACAAGTTCACTTAACATTCTAGTGGACCTGACTAGATAGTGAAAGCTGTACTTGAAGAACAATTACTACGTCTTGCAGCCGATGTTACCTTTCTCTGAAGAGCGTTTCACTACAGACAGACTGAAGGTTAGGTCTTCAGTAATGTTATCTATAAGGACTTCATCAGCATACGAGTGAAGGCTCCTGCCATAAAAACATTTCTAACTTCTTACAACCTTAATAGGTCCTTAGTCCTGCATAGTTGAGATTACCCGGCCGGGCGGAGTCGAGTCCATCACCTGGTATCATCTCATGAAGAATCCACTAATACAGTCAAATCTGTAGATATTGGTTGGTTAGTGACAATAACCTCCCTTATAAGCTTGAGAGAGCTCCAGGTCTTTGTCAAGCAGAGCTTGCAAAGTCCGGTCAGCTCAGATCTGGAGGTCAAGTGGACCAAACTTCCGAGATTTGGGTTTGAGCAAATCTCAAACCCAATTGATTGACTAAAATCGAGAGTCGGCTGTATTTATTGAGTAAGAGTGAGTACGCGTGCATCACTATGGTAAATGCGATCAACTTTCTTCATTCTCATCACTGCTGTCGCTCTCGTTCCTGATGTCCTCGTCATCAGCATCAGGATTTTCAGCGTCCATTTGAACTGCATCACTTTTGGGAGGGTCAGTCTCACTCTTTTCAACTTGTTCCTGGAGTTCTTCTTGCTGCTGTTGTTCCTTCTGCTTCTTCCACATCTTGGCCATGGCCAGCAGCTTGAGGTTTGGCCTAGCGTTCTCGTCCTGGGGGAAGATGTAGTCAAAGTACTCCTCCCAGCCCTGGGACTCGTCGTTCTCATCGATCTTGCGCCGCTTCTTCACCCTCTTCGGCATCATGTCCTGCACCTGCTGCTGAGACTTCTCGTCGCCATGCTCCCTCTCGAATTCACGCCAGGCCTCCAACAGCATCAGTCGGTGCTCCTTGTTGTCACCGCCCTCTGAGCGGAGGCTCTGGTTCCCCTCGTCATAAACATGTCTGGCCTGAGCAACTCTCTCATCATGACTTTCAACGCTGAGCTCGAACTGTGCAAATGACATCCACACTTTGACATGCTGAGTCTTGGTCAACAGCGCCCGGTACAAGTCTCGAGCACGGTCAGGCTCGTCCTGCTCAATTTCAAAGTCAATGTAAGCCTTCCACAGGATCTCGGGCATGTCTAAGCGAGGCTGATTCACCGCCAGCTCGTAAATTGCCCTTGCCCTATCGGTCTCACCCAGGAGAGTCTCGAGCTCGGCAAATTTCATCCAGGCCGAGCAGTTCTCGGGATCAAAGAGCAGGAACTTTTCGTAGAGCGTTCGACATCGAGAGAACTCCCTTAACTGGATCTCCAGGTCGATGTAGCCACGGAAAAGCTTGGCCTTGGGACATTTCCCCAATGCACAACCCAGGGCTCTCCTGGCTGCAGTAAGATCCCTTTGACGGACTTCGAAGTGTGCATAAAGTAGCCAGACCTTGGCAAAGGTGAAACGCTTGTGGGGAATGTGATCTAGACAAGTCTTGTACACTTGCCTTGCCCGACCCACATCTTGCGCTTCCAGTTCCTCGTAGACAGCATAGTAGATCCAGAGGTAGATGTATCTCCTCCAGAACTCCTTCTTGTCCCTCACGGGCGGGATGTTGGAGATGGCTCGCTCATACATTTCCCGGATGGTGTCGCGATCACCCTCGCTCTCTACCAGGCGGATCAGGTCAAACCACGCGTCATAGTTGTTGGGATTCTCCGTGACCTCCGACTCATACTGCAGGCGCCGTTTGTGCAGAATGACCGTCTCTATGCCTGCGCGCTCGCCGAACTTCTTCTCATGGATGGTGTAGGCTTTGTACAGGTCTTGGCACTTCTCCTTGGGCATCCGATCTAATGCGTACTTGTAGATGACCCTGGCCCTGTCGTGCTCTTTCTGATTCTCCTCAAACTTGGCAAAGGCGATGAAGAGGCGCTCCTCCATGTATTCATCACCAAAGAACTCAACTGCACGTTCGAAGATGCTCCTTGCACTCTTGATGAAGCCATGACCTTCCTCAAACTTGGCAAACCTGATCCAGTTCTTGACATCTGGGTGTACCATGACGAAGCGCTCATAGATGGACCGGGCGCAGTCGATCTCCTTGTAGCGCAACTCAAACTTGACATAAGTGAGCCAAGCCTAAAGATGACACAAAAAATGTGACAATGAGAACAATGGCAACGACTGTAAGATTCCTTAAATAAAGAAACCTCATTCACCTGCTCTTCCGGCTCCCACTCCATCCAGCGCTCGAACACAGCCCTGCAGCCGGCCACGTTCTCCAGCATCTCCTCCATGTACGTGTATTTGTACCAGAACTGGTTCGCCCTCGGCATGACCGTGACTGCGCGGTCCCACAGGTTGCGGGCGTGGTTCACCTGCTTGTTTCGCATCTCCATCTCTGCATACTTGATCCACAGGGAGATGTTGCGGTGCTCCACGTCCAATGCGCGCTCGTAGATGCTGCGCGCGCGGGCGATCTGAAAAGACATGATCGAGTCGTGCAAGTCCTCGCCTCCAAGGAAACATCGCTAAAGGGACGGTTGCGATGTTGCGGGAAGGTAGAAGCTGTTATGAACCACATTTCCTACCTCCTTTTGTACTTCCTCCCATGCTGCGTACTTCATCCAGGCGCTGATGTTGGACCTGTTCTTCCTGATGGCGTCCTCGAACTCCTTGCGCTTTCGGAGTTGGTAATCGGCAAGTTCTGCGGCATCCTGTATCTTCTGTCTTGGAGGTGCCGGCACGATTTCCAGTTGGCGCTCCTTGGCCTCCCTCAGCAGCTGCTCGGCCGTGATCTGCAACTCTGCGGGCGCCTTGTTCTTCACCTTGGCCACCTTGGGCAACTTGGGCGCGCGCCCGGACCCGGTGGGGACGCTCCCGGAGGACTCGGCAGACATCTCGAAGAGGATTCAAACGTTCAAACACAAGACAGGAGAGTTTGTTGTTTTCCCTCTGTGACCACCTTGTTGTTCACCGCTGTGACCAGGTAGATGCTGCAGGACGGGGCTGAAGGCGCCGAACTCCTCGCGCCAGCCAGCTGCGTGTGTCCGAGCTGAAACGGTCGGTTGGCCACAAAGAAGACGTCTGGTACTTCTTGGGTTGGCCCCGCTTGCAGCAGCACCTTGTTGAAAAAGAAACGATCGGCCGATTGGCCGCAGCGCCGATCGCCACCACCAACGCCCACGGGAGCGGCGGCGGCCGCGCCAGGACCAGCGGCCCCAGCTCAGTCGGCGCTCGGCAGCAGCTGCATCTGAATTCTGAACGGACCCAGAGAGTGAGTGAGTGGATGAGTGAGCGCGGGCCATAACTGTCGATCACGAGAGATTCTCGCCCTCTGCTCCTTCGCGAGCTTCAGTGTCTCGGTCTTCGTGTCCTCCTTGTCGCCGTTCCACGCCGCATTGATGGTCGAGCTGAGCAGGAGCGACTCCGACGGCGACAGGCCGAGCCAGCTCGCAATCATGGACCTGGCGCAGATCGCCCAAGCTTATCCGGGTGAGATGACCCCGTCTATTATTCTCATCATTCCTCTCTCAAGTACCCGATACTTTAGATCTGACAGAGGAGGAGCAAAGGATGCTACTGAACATCCGCAAGCGCAAGCTGGAGATCTTGCAGGAGATCTCCCAGCTAAAGGACGAGCTGGGAGACGTCAATGCGGAGATCGACGCTATGGATACAGAGGAGGGGTGAGCTTTGTTGCATCCGTTGTCGTCCACATTGTAGCTTTGTAACATTGTAATTGTTCCCCCAGTGCTAAAATGAAGAGCCTGCAGATGGGGAAGAAGAAGTTCAACATGGATCCCAAGAAGGGCATCGAGTTCCTGATATCGCACGGTCTCATCAAGGATTCGCCCGAGGATGTGGCCCAGTTCCTCTATAAGGGCGAGGGCCTCAACAAGACCATGATAGGCGACTACCTAGGAGAAAAGAACCCGTACAACGAGGCCGTGCTGAAGGCGTTCGTAGAGCTGCACGACTTCACCGATCTGATCCTCGTCCAAGCTTTGAGACAGTTCCTCTGGAGCTTCCGCCTGCCGGGGGAAGCTCAGAAAATTGATCGCATGATGGAGAGCTTTGCCCAGCGTTATTGCCAGCTCAATCCAGACATTTTTAACAACGCTGACACGTGTTACGTGCTGTCCTTCGCCGTGATCATGCTCAACACCAGTCTGCACAACCCCAGCGTGAAGGACAAGCCCACTGTAGAGCAGTTCGTCAGTATGAACCGTGGTATTAACGACGGGGGTGACTTGCCCAGAGAGTTGCTTGCCTCCCTATACGAGAGCATCAAGACCGAACCTTTCAAGATCCCAGAGGACGACGGCAATGACCTCATGCACACCTTCTTTAACCCGGATCGGGAGGGCTGGCTCTGGAAGCAGGGCGGCAGATACAAGAGCTGGAAGCGGCGCTGGTTCATCCTCAACGACAATTGCCTCTACTACTTCGAGTTCACCACTGACAAAGAGCCGCGGGGCATCATCCCGCTGGAGAACATCAGAGTGCGCGAGATCACCGACCGCAACAAACCTCATTGTTTCGAGCTGTTCTCGGCCGGCAACGAGGTGATCAAGGCGTGCAAGACGGACTCCGAGGGGAAAGTTGTAGAAGGTGCGAATTGATCGCCCGCATGTGTCAAAGAGAGCGCAAAAAAACCCTTTGTTCTTATCGTCCTAGGCAAACACACGGTCTATCGGATGTCGGCATCTACTGAGGAGGAGAAGGATGAGTGGATCAAATGTGTTCAGTGAGTTTGCGCAACGTCAGCACTTGAATGACAAGCTGTTTTCTTCTCAACCATTGCCTTTGTCTGCAGGCAGAGCATCAGTCACAACCCGTTCTACGACATGCTGGCGGTGAGGAAGAAGAAGGCCCAGAAGAACAACACCTAACAGGT
>JAAUXU010039439.1_pt1 | contig 34177 bp, 29 predicted proteins | sample 7278151 | NCBI WGS metagenome assembly JAAUXU01 (sample SAMN14350113, study PRJNA611818) | marine sediment metagenome | isolation source: surface marine sediment (1.8m) | place: French Polynesia: Moorea | collected 2018-08 | reverse complement strand
TTCATTGTAATATGGGGTCCGTCGGCCCCTGAGCCAGCTCAGGTCCCAAATTTCAGAAAATTCAATGGCTCTTTTCACGGCCCCTCACTACAGCGGAAAATCCCACCACTAGTGTGATTGTTGCCGGTTTCAACCGCTCGTGAATGGAGATGCTTCGAGCCTCAGCCCGAGCTCGAAGGCTCCATTCTATGTTCAGCCAATCCAACCTGACCTGAGCATCGATAATCGCCCTTGCAAAGTCAAGTTGTAACTTGAGCACGAAGGCTCTCTGTTTAGGCGCCGAGCGCGCCAAAAATTTCGAAAGGAGGACCCGAGGACTTGACATCAGTTGAAGATGGACTGTTCAAGCTTGGTTCAGAGGGACTCTTGCAGCAGTGGTAGGCTTGTGCTAGGCCCGGCCCGGCAGCGATCGGCACGGTGTTCTTGTCAACTCATCACACTTAAAGTGCTCTACAATGACAATGAGTGCCTGAAACTTGACGAAACTGCAGGATCTCATGTCCAACACTCTCCACCACACATTCCAACCTTCAATGCAACCTTACAATTATCCCACTAAGCACAGCAGAACGATTTGTACCTAGCGACATTATTTGCGGCGAGCACTGTATATTTAGGGATTGCTAAAAATGTGCTGTGACCACTTGTGCTTATTTACCAGGTCAATAAGTTTTTGATCATCATGACCAACCTCTCTGTCAGTGCCAGCTATTACACCCATGTGTTTAAGCATATTGACGAGGTTACCAATGATACTCATGAATGTGTTTGTTTACTCAGTCTACTCTTTACCTTCAAGGTGCTACGACTTCCCCACGTCTAACAAAACACTTATACAGACAATGACTTAAGTGTATACTCAAATTTCCGTTAAAACTGACGGTTTAGGCTTCTCCCCCTTCCCCACCACACACACCCCCATCTGCCTCCAGCATTAATGAAATGTGTCCTACTGCAGCAGGATCAACTTGGGCAGCAACCTTGTTCTTGGAGACACATTCAAAACATAGTTTCATGTGTCATTTCAATATGCTTTGAAAAAGTCCGTGAGGCTGATCTTAAAGGCTTCGCCAGGTCCTCTCTGCAGCAAGTACAAGCAGTTAGAGCCATGACAGAATAACTGGGGTGAAAGTCGAGACTCAAAACTTCACTCGTACGCGCTTTTCAAAGTGAGTGAAAAAGAATTTTTTAAAATTTCAGCGCAGCTGCTCCATTTTGGGAGCATCAACCTCTTACTTCAGAGCTACACATGTAAGCCTGGAAGTTTATCCATACAAGAGTCTGGTGCCGAGGAGCAACTGATTCATTTTTTTTGGCAATGTCTCGCACCTGTTGCACCTGTGCACCGAGCATTGACTTGTCTTCGATTTTTGCTGATAGTGCTAGTGAAATTTGAGGCATAGACGTCGAGAGACTTCCTGGCCAGCGAGTCCAATATCGTTGCTCAAACAGTGGAGCTGCACAGCATTTTGCATAGCAAGCCAACTCTGGCGCACAACTAAAGATGCTGCACTTGGGGAATGACAATTTTGTGAATGGTTGATTGGTCCCAAAGCAAAAGCGCGCATAAGCTCGGTTTTTGGGCAGAGTCTCAGCTTTCCACGGATGGGTGAACCATTCCTGTGCCTCAGTTCAGTCAAAAGTTATATATGGACTTACAAAGTTGGCTGAGTGAGTACAAGAAATTATCATTTGAGCCCATATTTAGCCTCCGCTTTGCAGACGCGAATTGTCCCAGACTTAAAGTTCGGTTACAAAACATATTCTTTGCTCTTCATATAGGGACGAAACCACACTAAAGCTTAATCTCGTGTAAATTTATGGCCTTACAAAGTTGACCACAGTGGGAGTCAAAATGGTCTTCTGGCGGTGACAGCAATTGCACCCTACATAAGGGTCCCACTGTCCCTCAGCAAGGCTTGGTGGGAAAAGTCATTGTGGTCAGATGTTGGTTGACCAAGATGTCCTTACAAAAGTTTCTTTTCACTGAAGCTCTCGAAAGTGTTTTTTTCCTATTCAGTAAAAGCATTTATCTCCTTTCCGACGTTGACAATCACAAACTGTAACTTTAGTAAATCGTCAAAAATCCAGGATTTGTCCGTTATAACGAACCTTTAAAAGACAAAACACAGCGCCAAGACATGAGTCAGTTCCAAGCCGAAACTTTGCGAAGGTCCATCAGTGACTTTGCGAGCCGTGAAAGTACTTTGACTCTTGCTTAAGATAGGCCAAAGCTGGATGTGGTGTGGCGGAACGAAGGATTCACGGAACTTTTCTAGTATTTATGCCACTGGTTTATTCTGCTTCCGTGTATGTGAAATGTATTTTACCTGGGGTTGAGAGTATCTCTTAGGAATTACAAGCCAGTCTCTTGAATTACAAGGTCTACCGTAAGCTGCGCGGCTCAAGAAAGTCATTACGGCTCAGCCAAAACATGTCATGACATGGAAAGTACGCATTACGTTAAATATTCAATCGAGACACGAGACCAAAAATTTTACTAAAATGCTGAGTAACGTTAAAAAATGCTAGGACTAGAACAGGCTTTTTTAAGCCTTGGCTATCCTGCAAAAGCAGTACTATTAGACAGGCCTAAAACAGTCTTTGGCACCGTCCTGGCACAAAGGCCCCCCTAGGAAGCGTGTCTTTGTCGTCTCCACTGTCGTTATCTTTTTGCTGCTGCTCCAAATCGTTAGTTATCAAACTAAAGCATACAATAATTGCCACTTTCGGTGTCGAAAGTTTCAGTAACCCATGGGCGAAAGTTTGTGAGCTATGAGCATGCAAGCTGATTCCGTATTTTGAGTGATAGCCCTGTACATACATACTTCATAACGGGGTGCAGTGTTATACTGCGAATGTTTTTTGTGAAGATTCTGTTCATTCTGTTCATACCGGTACTTTGTGAAAATGAAAGCATTTTCGGCATAAATCGATGCAGACTTTGGCCCCCTGTACATGCACATCAATTCCAAGATGAGACGTCCGAATAATGCCAAATGAAAGCTTGAATCATGAAGAATGTATAACATCATATCGATCTCACCTCGTCCTAATAAAGTAGCTTTCCAGGCGCTTTCAAACCCTGCTTGACTTTCAATGACGGTGTTTTGTGCCCAATGCAGCAAAATTGCTTTGTCTCTCAAAGGGAACAACTTGCGCAACACCCTGTTGCTTCACCTGCTGGACATGGGCATTGCCGGCGTCGAGGGCCTTCGTCGGCGAGGACAAATCCTTGGCTGTGCACGCCCCCCTAGACATGTCATAACGGTCAAAAAAATCCTCCACTATTTTTGCAAGTGCTTTCAAGTAGAGCTGAGACTCTTGATGTCAGATCAACAAAAATTCAAATCCTAGCTGCTCATTGTACAGAGTTATTACACTTTTTTACATCTTATTATTAACATTCATTAACTCATGCCTGAGACAAAAGAAGTTTAGACTCTGTACAGGGCAATATATCTATTCTGAGAGATCAGTTCTGTTATTCGGAGAGATCAGCTTTGTTATTCTGAGAGATCAGTTAACTTCATAACTGATCTCTCAGAATAGATATATTGCCCTGTATACAGTTTCTCCCTCGTTTTTCAGATCCACTACTTATGCTACAGTGCTGTTTATATTCCGAAATTAACTGTTCTCGTTTTGATGGCATAGAGACAATTGTGAGCATTAATCTGTGCGTACAGAGCAATTTGTCCGATCTTAAGCTTCCATCTGAGCTATTCTTCACTGATCGCGTCCAAAAAAGGTAAAATTTGCTCGTAAAACACCTTATCGTTCTCTTTTAGGATCACCCTGTAGTAAAGACAATTTTTTGCTTTTGCATTCAATATATTCCACTGCGCGATGTCGTAGATCAAGTCAAGCGTGACGAACTTAGTGGTCAAGGGGTAGATTTCCCTCCCAGCATCAGCTGTGAGTGAGAGAGGTCGTCTTTCATATGGGCCCAAGTGAATGTTTGTCCTGCATCTCCGGACTTCCAAATTTGCACCTCGTGCGATAATCATGTCCCGCTCTTTCTGTCGACGGAATCTCCGCCAACGAACATCTTGCCGAAGTTGTACTTTGGTGAGTGCGTCCACATCCTGGAGGCAAGCGGACTTGAGCAGATAAGCCGTCGACAACTTCTTGCTCCCCTGGGCTTGGAGAATGCACCTTCCCATTCAATGTGCACCTTGATACAGTTTCACACTGTGAGGGGAGACGCACGGACCTCTGACGTTTGGACTTGTTGGTGGGGTCGGAGGAGTTCTCGAACTGTTTCCTCTTCAACAGATTTGGCAAACCATTTACCAAGCTCAACAGTGCATGAAATTACTCCTGGATCGACGTTACCGGGTGCACCCCAAGTCCGACTGCACTTTCCTCCTTTAACTTTGTAAAAGTCGACCTGCAAAATGGCGAAGACACAGAAAAGCTCTCTAAGTGTGAAGTGAAAGGGGCTTATTTGACTTTTTGCACTTCAAATGCCACAACGCAGCCTTTCTTGGTCCTTTGACTCGAATCCCCAGGGCTTTTTTTTCCTACAGGTACTCCGGGACGCTGTCTCATGTAGATGTGGTCGGGGACGCCATCCTAACCTCCCCCCCGGTTGTCTGGTCCACATGTGAGGACCGGGATGATCCTGCTTGCGAGGATAGATCCAATCTAGCCGCCGTAAGTCAGAGGTGTCTGGGAGAAGAGGCATCAAGACGACCCCAACGGTAGCCAGAACCATTCTCACTCACCAACTTTGATAGATATAGGAAATTACCATGCTGACAGCACCACTGACGGCCTTGGAATCATTTTACTGCACTTCTCAGTTACCTTTGTTCTTGGGTTCCCCCTCCCTCCTCCCTCCAGGGGCCAATCTTGCCAGCCCACTTTGAGCAACACTGAGTTGTAGATCATCTTGGCTGAATCTCATCATTTTCCTCTCACAATGCAGAGACAGCACCAGTTTGGCGGTCTCTGTGGCACAAATCACATGCAGAGTGTGTACTAATGGGAGGGGAATAAACATTTGCATACTTGGTTTTTGCATACTTGCGCATGGCGCCGGAGGACCCGGGGAATGAAACCCTGTGGAAATGAAGGGCCCGGAGGCTGGGATTGTGGCATGAAAATTTCTGGCAATTTCATCTGCATTTGCCCCTTGAAACAGCCAAAGTTCTATTCTGTTCGGCGTGGCTCCCTCTCCAGGTGGCCTCCTTTTGAGCACTCTAGCACCAAAAAGCACCGGATACTGCTGTCAAAAGTACCCAAATCGACACACAAAGTTATGGTTCGAAAGTGAAACTTCTTGGGAGTTCAGCATGGGGTCTCTACTTTCTGTTTATGTCATCTTGGAGGCAAAACTTAACCTAGCGTTGCCAGCAGATTCACTCCCAGCGTAAATATGAGCGAAATGAAGCTCCCCCCGAAGATGATGACTAGAACGAGGTGAGACTTTTGATCAGTCAGAGTGCCCAAAAAACCCCGGGGAAGTGACTTTCCCAGCTGCCGTTCAGCTTCTCTGTGTGCCAAGTCGCGGAGAGAAACGATGCGTTCCAAGGAGCTTCTCCTTGGAACGGATGCGGATGCTCTTGCCGGTGGAGAAGAGCAACAGCCCTGACTGACTGCACAAATGACCCACGGCATCAGACTCACGCTTTGGGGACATTCAAAGTGGAACGACATCATTGACCTTCCTGCAATCGATCCAGACACACTCATGATCGTGGGTCAGGGAGAAATCTATCAGTTTCCTTTCAAAAAGGTGGAAAAAGAGGCGATTTTCATGCAAAAGATCCCCTTTGAAGTTCCAGAAATGGCGTTTTTAGGTGAAACGAGGTCGTTGTGGGTGCTTCACCTTTTTTTTTTTTTGCCTTCCTCAGCGCTGATCGCAGGTCTATGACGAACGTAATCTTGGTCGCTCCGGGGCTCACGGCTAAGTTTGCAGACACACTGTATGAAGGCAGCACTTTCTTTAGGGGGCAAAGTGGCGTCCTTGACGCAGGCCAATATGGGCACTTATCTAGATCTTTATCCTTTTAATGTGGCCAACAGTGCTTTGTTGTACTGCAGGGGAGCAAATGGTACGAGGGGCTGGTGTAGTACGAAAAAAATCCCACTTAGCTCTCACATCCTACTTAGAAGGGGAAAACAGTCATCAGTATGCAAAAGTGAGTCAGTTGCTCAAGTAGGATTCTCATAATCCAGTCATAACCAGGTAAAATTCGTGGGCCGTTAATTCGTTTTACTTCATTCGTTGACCCCTTTCTCCACCTCTCCTGCCTTCCACGCACAAAGCACGTGTTTAAGCCACTCTGAGGTTTAAGTCGGTCTTAATACACTTAAGTTAGACACTTCCAGCAGTTAGTTTAGAGCTGAACGCTGAGGCAAAGGAGAACGTCCACAGATTCAGCTCATTGCTGAGGGCAGAAAACTCTTCTGATCTCCTTGGTCCTGCTTCCACCGACCTCAGCCCTGTCAATACTGAGGCTGTGCAATTAATCGACATCGTCACCGGGGCGTTTCCAATAATTGAAAAAAAAAAAACACCAGGGATTTTCTGATAACTGAGTAAAATGTCGGTGTTGCTTTGGTTTTCCCACCTTGTCTGTCACACATGTGTCTGAATCAGTTTTTTGGAATTAATTTTTTTTTAAACTTAAAAGAATTATAAAGTTTATCATGGAAAGATCCTAATGCTGTCTGAGGCTGAAGCGCAGCCCCTGAAAGACTTTTTTCTTCACCAGGAGACACTGTGACACACGACCAGTCAAGTCTTCGCAGTTCAAACGTATCAGCACAGTAATATCTGCACCAAAGCGTGAGCAACTTGGAAAAAAACAACTTTCGTGGAAAGTCAGCAAAATTTGAAAATAGGACATTTCCTTGAGTAGTATTTTTCATAAGCGATAACCGACACCGACAAGCGCAAGTCTTGTTAAGGAATAACCGATAAGCTCCAACGTCAATTACTTGGCATAATCGCACAGCCTCAATCAATGCTACTGCAATTATCCTGTGGTCCAATGAGTAGGTGAAGAAGCGTCCCAGCGGCTGTTGCTGGGTTGTGTCCATGTCAGGCGAAGAGTGGACTTGCTGAGGAAGTCCTCGCACTCTGGCACTTCCCTGGTCCTGCGGCCTCGACAGGAGCAGCCACGACCACCCGGACTGTGCAGTTTTCCCCAGCGATCTGCGCATCTGGGGACGCCCTTGGCAGTGCATGATATGAAATGTCGCAAATGTCGAGAGACTCTGCCTGACTCTGACGAGCAATGTCGCAGAAAGCAAAATAAGCAACTTTGCCGAGGCCTTTTGAGCAACAATATGAGCTGTGCTTGTCTCTGCAGCTTAGGTGCAGCAGCATAAATCTGAGTAGTTTGAGGAAGGCTTTCTGTGCCATCTTTTTTTCCTAAAGGGTACAGCCGAAACTGTGCAATGCTTAATGGAATACACAAACACAGAATATGGGCGTTGCTTGTACTCCAAAGTACGAAGATGTCTTCTTCACTTTGTATGGTCCTACTGGACTGACAGGAAAGTGACACGAAAACAGTGATACGTGACACAGTGGAACGTGGATAAGCGGGTCTCCCTGACGATGACGCGGCAGCCGCCAAAGTGTCACTGAACAGAGTTATCGTGACGTGGAGCTTTCAGGCATAAACAATTGTGCTCTTTCTATTGACTTATATGACAATCTCCAGCTGTGAATTTTTTTTCTGAATAATGTATAAACCTTTCCAAACAACTCTTATTTACTTCTTGTCAGCTGGTTTTTCATACAAGGCAAAGTCAAAGCACTTAAGTACTGCAAAACCTCTACCACTTTTAAAAGAACACAGTTTTAGTACATTTTGAAATCTTTTTTGAGGATGAAAAGTACTCATCTATAGTGCTGACTCGTTGACCCTCAGAAATCATTGATGGAGATCCATTTGGCCTTCTGGACCATGTGGCTAACAAGCTTAAATGCTCTCCTTGAACAAGGTGCACCCAATCTCTCCCGCATAAAAGTGCAGTGGTCTCGAAGTGAACTGTGTCCAAAATCAGCTGACATGAACAACATACAAGTCTTAAGATTACTCAAAAATCATTGGCGGCTAAAGGTCCATAAGTTATATATGTAAGACCTTCATACAATGAGAGTCCCGCTTATCGGAGTTCAACTGTAACAGCACCTCGTTCAGAAGTGCATCCAAAAAAGTGATGGATCCAGGATTTTCACTTCTGTAGCACTACGCACACGTCATATGACATATACGTAGTATGCATTAAATGTATATACATTTCTTCTATTCATGATGCGGCACCCGTACGCGCGGTACGAATGAGTGAATCGAGTTGGGCCTGTTGCCTCCTCCTCCTTCTCGACAAAGGGCGTCCCTGACGCTCACGGACTCGTCCACGGTCTCCCGGTGCAATTCTTTCCTTCCTTCCCGTCGTGTCGTGCCACTCGTACCAAGCTGAGCACTCACGTCTTGGCACAAAAGACTCTCCAGTGGCTTCACTCCTGAACGTGGCTTCTGGCATGATTTCTTGGCACAAGCACCTGTGACCAAGGTCTTGTTGGGGTCGATCATTGTTCCCTGGATGGTGCCAATATTTCTTTAAGCCACCCATCCCCTTCTTTGTCAGACACGACACACAATTGAAGTTACTTATCGATTTTGACAGCTCTGTATTTGCTTACGAGAGGTAGCTGTTATACACACGACTACAGTGGGAACCACGAAGAGTGCAGCATCCTCAAAACAAGACGTCGTCCTCTGTGATCAAGTTGGAAGGTCATTGCCAATATTTCACATCTTTAATATTTTGTTTGAGGATGCTTCTTTTAGTCTGACACTGTAAAAAAGACCTTTAGGGAGGCGGACGAAGGCAGCACCGCTGCTCATTTCTTGTTTCACTCCAAGTTGCATCAGTTTTCCATCGAGAATTGACGATTTATGTATCCTCGAGTAAGACTGTGCGATTTTTTTTTTAAAAAAAGGATCGGACCGCGGATACACGATTTTTCCCCCGAGTATCGTCTGACCCTCTGGAGTTTCGCCCAGAATATCATTCAGTGGCGATACTCGATACTAGAGTACCACAACACGAAAACTCGTTGCGAACTAAGTTGCACTTGAATCTTAGTGTTGGCTTTTATTCGTCTAAGACAGATTGACCAATTTTATCACGGCCTAGGGGGGCACAAGAGCCCTTTGTCCAACTCCTTTGGGAGAATTGGCAGGGGGTCTCACAGTCACAAGAATCGGTCGCGTTGTAGACAGGTATCGTCAAGCGAATATCGTCGACACTTTTTCGAGGCGACACGACACCGCAGGCTTGAAGAAAGGTCGATACTCGGTCCGATACTCGGTGTCGCACAGTCTTATCCTCCCCGTTCGCGTGCGCGTGCGTGCCAAAGCCGATATTGTCACGTCACGTCCCTGTCAAGCCTGTCTCACTCTGTCCGCGTGTGTCGCACATGTGTTTGTACGCACTGGGTAGGCTCGGCCTACCCTTCCTAGGGCTGCAGGGAGGGGAGCGCCTTTACAGTGACAGAAAAAAATATCCTATTCTTGTGCAGCTCCTTGGATAAACTTTCAGTGGCGTTATAGCAGGTGTGTGAGCAGCACGTGTGCCAATGTGCAGTGCAGAAGGAGACACTTGCCTGCACTGTACCTCCATAGCACGTACTTAGGCGCGAGATCGAGAGAAAGTAAGTGTTGCCTAGAAAAGCAAGGTTTCGTGAACTTTCACCGGACTTTCCTTTAGGCTCGCTTGAATCATACCTCACCCCAAGTCAATTCAAGGGCTGCATGTTTCTCCTTCTCTGAGGTCACGCCTGAGGTCACACCCGAGTTGGCGACCACGCCGAGGCCCCACCAGGGGCTGCTCGAGCGTGCACGCTGCAACCCCTCCCCACCGCGCTCGATCGTCGGCCGTCCGTAGTCGACGACGCGTGCAGCCAATGCGTTATGCCAGAAATATTGGCAGACATGTGCGAAAATCACCTCTTTTCCCGCCACTTCTCCCTCCTCGTTCCGTGGGTAGGCAGGAAAGCAGCAACAGGTTCCTGGGTGGACCAACAATGGCCTTCTCGGACTGTGCCTTGCCCTACAAGGCCAACGTGTGCGTGTGCTCACTTGAGCATTACACGGAAAATCACTCTCCTCAGCCCAAATCGCTATGCAGTAAATTGCAGGCTGCCTTGAAAGAACTCTCAAGCTGTATTTTTGGCTATCCCAGGAGCAATGGGCGAGTGAGCGGACTGCTCCACCAGACAACGAGTGCTCACCGAGTGAGTGGGGGAGTTCACAGATTTCCTGTCTTCGTACATGTCAGCGTCTCTGGCCACGACGCCGGAAAAGTGTGCAAAAAAAGCGCTGAGGCAAACGCACCTTAAGGACGTTCGTGATCGCCCCTACTTCCCCTCCATTGTACAGCTCATTGCATCAATGCGTGTGAGGACGTGAAAAAGAGTGGCCAGAAAGCAAGAAAAGAGTGCTGTAAATGGAGTCACTACGCGCAGAATAATTCACGTGCACACACAGATATTTTCTCCCCAATTCACTCCTCCCAATGAAGACAGATGGGTAGTGCCCAATAACAGTGCACTGGAGGCTTTTGGAGCAAAGTGGGCAGGAAATATGCCCATTGTCACATGTGTGTTTGGCAGATTCTTCCGAGAAAGTGGTCTTGCAGACTTGTACTAGATACTCACATGTACTTCTTAAGAAGCTTTCTTACGCGCACAGAGAGAGAGAGAGAGAGAAGAAGGTAGAGTAACACACAGAATTTCACATTTTCCTCTCTGCACTCCCTCAAATACACGGGGGCACACGTAGGCCTACAGGGTGGAGACTAATGAGTTTGACACACCCGTCTTTACTGGTGCTTGAGTCGAGTCAGTTTGGACTCGAGCTTGAGTCGAGTAGCATTGGACTCTTCGTCAATCACTCCCCACCTAGTATTTACCAGTGCTGGAGTCGAGTCACGTTCGACTCAAGTCAGGTTGGACTCGACTCAAACTCGAGTCGAGCCAGCCTCGAGTCGCACTTTGGTCCGACCTGACGCAATCTTGGTCCGGGCCGAAATGGCGAACTGAAACGACGACGAAGAGGAGGTGGCGGCCTTTTGCCGAAATTGGCCAACGTAGCAGTAATGTGACGTCCGTTCGATCGTCATCAATGCTAGCACGCACAACAGGTCCGGAGATTTATTTGACACTTCCAAACGATAAAAAAAAGAGTCAAGAAGGTCTTTTTTGACCCTTCCAAATCATACAGACCCAGTGCCCGAACAGGTCCCACCCTGTGGCTCTGGGCCTGTCACACAAGATGAAGGAGGTCCTCCTGGAGGCCGGGTGTCTAGTGTGTCTCTGATGCATCCAAGGCACTGTGTCCCAGGGCAAAACATGCGCAAACAAAGGCTCAGTAGTGTCCCGCGCGAACAGGGTGTCCCGGCTGCGTTGTCCGCGCCTGTTCTTGGGGGGAATCAAAGCTACACACGCCAAATGAATGGGTGTTCAGTGACAGAACTACAGCTTTTTGCCCAAGATGGCTGCAAGTGCAAGTCATTAACAGTGTTTGTTAAGCAGGTGCTGTTCCAAGTCTTTCCCCATGTGGTGAAGGTTAATTGTGCCAGATTTCTGCCAGTAAAAATATTATCGTTTCGGATTGGAAGCACGAATTAACTCAACAAGTCTGCTGTGCTGAGCACCGCCACTGCACTGCAGCCGCTGCAGTGATCCATAAAGAAGTTAGCGCTGATCCAGACTCCCTGCGGATCTGGAACTGGAATGAGGTTCCAAAACATCGATTCTGCCAATTCTTTTTCAACCATGCTTGAGAGGCCGGATGAACTCCCCGGGTGAACCGAGACCAAGGGGTCCGGGATCAGTACCGAGTCAGCCAGACACTACTGAAAAGAGAAAGCAAAACAGTAGGCACAAGTATAAAAAGAATGACTGGACGAGGCAGTTGTTTATATCGTCATTGCATCTGTCTGACTCAGCTCAACCCCCTTCCCCCTCCCCCTCCGGGCTCTCCTTCCCTGCAGAACCCGATCCAACCCGGTGCTGTTAATTTCCGAGATCCGACCCCAACCTGCATCAGTCAGTCTTAGCTGCTCTTTATCTCACTTCCACAGCCTCAAAGAAAAGTTCATTTCCTTCATGATGGATTACAGGCTGTCCCACAAAAATAACCGCACGTTTCGTAAGCCTCCCAGAAGGCACACTGGTAATGAGTGCGAGCAACTCCGTCCGGTACACCCGGTGCACGCGCCCGACGCGCCCGCGCGCGCACTCGGACTCGGAGGAGGAGAGCTGCTTGTGTGTGTCCAAGTCGTCTCTTTCTTTCTCTCTCTCCCCCTCCTCCGTCGTCCCCGCTGCCACCGCCGCCGCTGCCACCGGCGGCGGCGGCGGCGCCGTTGCCGTTGCTGCTATCCATTTCTCCGCCGTCGCCGCCGTTGCAGTTGCCGCCGTCGTCGTCGTCGTCGCCGTCGTCGCGGCTGCCGCCCTCGCCGCCTCCTTCCCGTTTGTTCCGTTTTCTCTCCGCGCGCTCTTTCGAAAAAAAAAGCCAAAAAAAAAGTCATCAGTGAGCGATCCGAGATCGGAGCGCGAAGTGTTTGAACTCCCCCCCGGTGAGCGCCAAAAAGTTCAAGTGTTAGTGCAACAACAACAGGATTGACTCTCTTTTCCCTCCTCTCTTCCTTCCAGGCCTACATAAGTGAAGCGTTTAAAGTTTTGCAAGCACTGGCGAAATTTTTCCTCCAGTGCTGCTAATTTGAGTGTTGCTGCGAAGCTTCGCTATTATCAGGCGGTGCTGAAAGAATCTGGTCAGTTTTCCTTCAGTTAGTTACACAGCTTTTCCTTGCTCTTCTCGCTCGTTCTCCCCCCGTTTGCCCCAAAGGTCGCGTCATCCAAGGCCTAAAAATGGCCTTAACATTGGCAAAAAAAAACCTGTAGCAGGACTTGATTCGACCAAGTCAACGTTGTTACGACACAAAAGTCTTCGATCAAAGGGATAAAAAAAGGAAGAGCAGAGAAAGAGAGAGAGAAATCGATGTATTTTTGCTTTCAACAGTAGATATAAGTTTGTTAAAAAAAGGGGGGAGGCGCAAGTTTCTTGTCGTACTCAACACAATGGGGCGAAGAAAGTTTTATCCTGAAGTGCGTTTCTTTCTACTCGGCCAGAAGTCGAGTTTCGCGACTGCAAATTTGTCAAGGGCAACCGAGTCCATAGAGTGGGGGCAACAACGCACACACGGGCCTGAGGCCTGAGGCCTGAGGCCTGCCTTTTCAGGAGCGACCGGGGCTGAATTCCAATCAACTGACCTCTCCCTGATCAAAAGGAAATCCTTGCCCATGCATGTTGTTGTCCATCCAACGCATGTACGAGGATTGGGGAAATGGCACAAGTATTTTTTTTTAGAAAAGTCTCTTGGTTTTCTAAATGTTCGACAACAACAGTTGAATAAAGTAGTGACTTCTTGAATGGAGATTATGAAAATGAGTGTTTCTCTCCCTCCACCCTTTTTAAAAAAAGAGGGGGAAATTTTATGCAAGTAATTGTGCGAAAAATAATGTTCTTCCGGGCTCGTTCTCCACATTCTCTCCTCGAGGGGGGGGAGGAAAAAAGCACAACAGGAAGCAAAGTTTTGACTAGAAAACTGCGAAAATCTTCTTTGTTCTTTGTGTGCAATTTGTCTACAGTATTCTTTTCCTTATAATCAAGCTTTTTATATAAAAAGAAGAGGTTGCATTGATTTTGGGAGCGGCGGACGAATTCTTGTGTTCTTAAGGCGGTGAACTCATTGGCGAAGTACAGTAGACATTCGATTTTTTGCCCCTTCGACGAGCGCAAAAGCGTGGCTTTTTTGCCACATTTGACTGAAATGTTGTTGAGTAAAGGATGGTGTTTCAATCGTTGCAAAAATTTTTGCAAGGTCATCCTGCTGATTGACCCATTGTACTCTGCTTTGCTGCCACCTTGGCCCGAGCAAAGATGACATCTTTTTGCTTTGGTTGCAAAACTGTCACGCAAACATTGCGAAAATTGCATCAAGCTCGGGTTTGCACGGATCCGGGTGCGGCTGGAGGGTTTGGCTCAACACTTTGCAGCAGATGCGACGCTCAAGGCTAAGCTTATGAAGCAGTAAAAGCCTAACGAATGTACGTAAAGAGCTGGTGAAGAATGGTTGCGCTCCGCTGTAGCGTCGTTGCTGGCCAGCGCTGCCGGAGACCGGGTCCACCCGGACAACGACCACCCCGACAGCTGCCCCCCCCCCCCCCGATGGAGCCCAAAAGGCCACACTGAACCGGGCAAAAGTCAACTCGGAAGTTGGCACTCCACTCTGAGATGGAGGTGCCAGAAAGTACTTCTCTTTTTGTCTGGCAGAGCAGGCAATGGATACACTATCATGCAGCTCGAGGATCAAAACTTTTTTTCTGAGTGTGGCGAGAAAGTTACGAGGAGGCAAACTACAAAAGAGAAGAAAGCATCGGCAAAAAATGTTGAGCTTTTTTCTTCTTTTTATCCTCCGCGATTTGAGGCCAGAGCAACGATGATGTGACGAAGAGGCTGCGAGAGCAGAAGGACCCATCAATATTCAGCGCTGCCATTGTCAATCGTGCCAACGGCCCAGACATGGACGCATCTGCTGCCCTGGCGAGGCCTGCGAAGGCCTGCGGAGGCCTGCCAGGGCCTCTCTTGACGCCTGGCTATGTTTAGAAGCGTGGACACAACAAAGGAAATGCAAATTTTTCGCGCATTTCTCACTCAATGCCCACGGCGGCCGTCCGGGCCAGGAATCTGTCTTTTGGGGCCGGACAAATCGACTCTTACAGGGTGGCGCCGTGCGGGGATGTTCCTCCTGCCACAGGGTGGGGCACAAGAGGCTCTGCCTGCCAGCGCCATAAGTGAGGCAGAGATTGAGTATTGTTCAGTCCTTGATGCAACCTTTTCTTTAAAGAAAGCACATCCGTCCATGTTTTTCTCCAGGCCTTTCTGCTGGGCCTCGTTTCATGCTTGGCGAGGCCTCTCAGATTATCAATCGCTCACTGAATGCCATTTTCAGTATAAAAAGACTCCGTTTGAGCATCTTTTCCATCAGCTTTGACCGGGGTGGAAGCAAAAAATGGCGGGGAGGAGAGAAAAAAATGGGCTAAAGAAAATTGAACCAGATGAAAAATAAACGAGGGAGAAAAAGAAAATTTTTCACTGGCTTGTTGTTTATCAGTCATGGTTGGTGTCATATTCGTTAAGTCGGCGTTCGGTTTCGGGCACTTCTGCGCTCTCATTGCGCTCAAATCGGGGTCGTTCCAAGAGTAAAGGCTGCCCGTAAAGTGCTTTACGCCACTCCGGCGCAGGAAGAAGTCGCTACATTGGACGGAGCTTACACAGGTTACTTGGGTGCGGGGCATTTGGACCATTCTGTGGGCTTTATCCATCAGAGGGGCTGGGTGAACTGACCTTTGGACTTGGCGAAGGCCATCGTGGCCGACATCAACTGCGACCTGCAGGAGCATCACGGCTCTAGAGGGTCAGACACTTTGCACATCCAATGACTGACCTTGTTCAGCCGGGTGTCAGCTTCACTGTAGCAGCTGAAAGCCGCACTTTCCCGAGCAAAATGTGCCAAAAATCATTGTGCCAAATATTGGCACAATGGTTTCTTATTGAGAGAAGCAAGACATTCTTGCGAAAACCGCGTTCTTCGCCCAAGCAGAGTGCGGAAAAATCGAATGTCGACTGTTCTGTCTCTCCCATATATTTGTCAATAACCCGCCTGAGGCGGCCATGAAATAAATATACGCAGTGTCACGACCCCGTAACTGGAAATAAATTTATTAATGCTGCAGTTTTAACATTTTTCCACTGCTGCTGGATCTTCCTGCGCACAGGGAGACTTATATTTTTTTTTTACTTATTTTATTTTCCTGAATTAATCCCATACTTTGTGAGTTCGTGACACATCACCAAATGATGTATTGGCCTCGTTTCTGCCCTCCCAGCTAAGTCACCTAGGTATTTTTTCAGACCTTTCTTCTTGCTCAACCAGACAAAAAGATGGCTGAAAGTTACGCTCAAGGCTGCACACAAGTGCGTGTTTCTGTACTGAAGCACAGGTGTTTCACAGGTGCCTTCTGCCCCGCAGTGCGCGGCACTGCTTTGTCTGGTGGAGGAGCCTCTCTCGTCTGACTGGTGGCTCGGGTACAAACAGGGTGGCAAAGGAGAACAGGGGGAGGCTTTTTTGCCTGGGGGGGTTGGGCTTTGGTGGTCCTAGAGGAAATGGGTAAGGAAAACTGACAAAGTATCGAGTAAAGAAAAGAGGTGCGGCTCCTAAGAAGACAATAAGACTTGTGTGAGGACGGTTGTGGTTGCTCAAAGAAGCTGCTGACTGAACTTGTGCATTTGGAACTGCCCTACAAAGAAATAAGCTTTGGGGATTCTTGCTTTCTTTTGCGGTGTCTGCTTCAAGAGTCGAGTATGGAGGCGGACGTGGTACAGAACAAGACCGCCAAGAAGTTCACGACAGATCGGGTCTCGGCCAGATCGGAGGAGAAATTTGGCACCAAGATGAAAAAGACAGGAGAAGCAAGGGAGCCTCCAGAATATGAATCCCCAGAAGATCCCCAAATGACTCTTGTGAAATCTCCCGAGGAAGATCCCCCAAGGTCACTTCCCAGATCCCCCAAGGAAGACTCTCCAAATACGAGAACGCCAAAGAATTCTTCCACTGCTCCACTGTCGGCCTCCTCATGTGGCTCCTCTTCCAAATCCCCCCTCCTTGCGCCGCCCTCTTCAGGCACCTCCCAAAACGCTCCCAGCATCGAGGTGCTGGAGGCTGAGGAGGATCCTCACGAGGAGCTGAAGCTGTCCAGGTCAGTGGAGAGCAGCGGGCTGCTCCAGAAGCGCAGGCAGGCCAAGAGAAGGGGTGTGAGGCTGAACAGTGAGCCCCAGCAGATGGAAGAGTTCCTCCTGCTCCCCCAACAGCGCCAGCAGAACGACGCCGGCGGGGATCCCGAGGGAGGGAGCGGCCAAGGAGGAGGAGGAGGAGGAGCAGGAGGGACCCCTGTGAGTCCCAGAACCATCGCAGTTGGGGTGGCCTCAGCTTTCAGCCTGGTCCGCAAGGTCAGCCAGAGGGTGTCCAACAAAAAACCAGGTAAGGTGACGTATCTGTGCGGGTGCTTTGTCTTGTCCCTTGCGAGCAGCCGAGACAAGAAGAATCCTCTGGACCGAAGCTGCATTGCAACAGTTGACTTGGCATGCAATTTTCTGCACTGAGCCTGAGTTGCTGGTGCTGCTGCACTGCCTTATTTCTCACTGTCTTCTTGGCAGTTAGTGTCTGGGCGAGCAATGTAGAAGAACATCTTTTTTTAATCTCGATTAGGGCACATCTGGCTCCAGCCTTTTGCTCCACTAATCCGAAAAAGTCTTCGCTCTTCATCCTTCTACAAAAAAAAAGTTCTCAACGATTTCACGGATAAATATTTTTCACGAGTTCAGCCAAGCAGGAATGGACGTATTAGGGGCTCTCAGACACAACTTTTAGGCTTTGACAAATGGGGAGTTGAATAGTGCGAGAAAGCAAAGGAGTTGGGGCAAGTGAAAGATCACCCCCAGGGCCTCTAAATCACGCGGCGACCTCGTGCACGCGTGTAACGCCTACGAGAGTTTGCTTGTCGACAACGAGCCGTAGTGAAGGAGACACCCTGTATTCAAGGGTGTCTCTATAAAAGAGGAGAAAGATGGATGCACTTGATTGTGTGCGCGCGCGCGTCCTCGCGGAAAGGAGTCTAGAGTAACGTGTAGATAGAGCAGGAGAAAGAAACTCGAGTACCTGAAAGAGAGAAAGCACAAACTTAAAAAGTTTCTACCCCAGGAAATTGGACTTGAAGGATCAAATTTCAGTACCAAGGAAAAGTTTCCAGTGTGATTGAACTAGAGGTTGTTGAGCTGACATTTTGGGCCTTTTTTGGGCTGACATTTCGGGCTCCTTCACTTCAGAGGTCGGTCCGTTGCACCCGATTCTCAGCACCCGCCCACAACCGCCCCAAGTGTCCGGGTGCAGTCCCGACCCACGGTGAATCCAGACCCGCATAAACGTGTCCTCAGCTTCCCAAAGTAGCAATAAAAGGAACATACTGAGAAATCATTGTAAGTTGTAAAACCCCTTAAGCTCCTATGTTTGACTCACTCATGCGCACGCACAAGAGAGATGGATAGAGAGCAGAAGAGAAAGTCAGAGTGGAAGAAGCGCTAATATATGGCAAGGACGTTCCAGTATCCGTGCACTCATTACTTGCGCACGCACGCGCGCTCGCGTGCGTGCGTGCGTGCGTGCCAGAAGAGAAAAAAAATAGAGAGAAGCAATTTTTGGCCGAGCTGCGCGCGTGCGCGCTCGCCCACGTAAGTGTGTGCGCGCTATTTACTATACTTTGTTGCAGAAGCTACCCCGTACGAGTGTTTGCAGCTGTGGAAGCTGAGGCCGCGTCCACGCTAGCCAATTCTGCGCACAGAAACACTTGGGGGACGGGACGGGGTGGCGCGGGGGTGGGTGGGTTCCCCCGGGGTGGGTGGGTTCCCCCTCCCCTTCTGACAACAAGTGATTGCCTGAGCGCGCCTTAAGAGAGTCGTGAAGGGGCTCAAAACCAATAATTCTGCTACATTGATTATAGGCAGAATGATAATTAGACCTTTAGGTAAGTAAACAGCGTATCTTAGATACACCTAGAAACCTCTTCCTTGCCTGAAGGTATGAGAAAATAATTGCTTGGGCGTTGGCCTCAGTTGTCTCCTGAACACACATACAAGTCTTGGGTCACAATGGGGAGGAGGGAGGGGAGCGACTTAGGGCGTGCTCACACTGGGCAGCATTTGGGCCCTGCGGCCGCGCTCGGTACGAGCAGAAGTGGCCGCGGTCAACACGGCCTTTTCTTCCGAGGCCTCACGCAGTTGGCTATTACACCAGAGCCCGCACGCGCATCCAGGCCGCAGACAGCGTCTTCCATTCCACACATTTTTAGTCACTCCCCGCGAGAAATCTCGGTGGGAAAAGGCCTACTCACTCGACCAGACTGGGGCTGTGCAGGCCCTCCGGGGCGGAGGGACGACGCTGTCTGGCCGAGCTTTCCCCACGGCTGACTTAATGGCATCTCTGAAAAAAGCGGTCGTTGATTATCAGCAGGTCATTAATTCGCTTTCTCTTCTTTTCTCCCAGAAATGACATTGGCAGAGAGACTTTATTAGGTCACTGAGAGGCTTCGCCCCTCTTACAACTAAGTAGACATTGTTCTGGCCATGTTAGTCACAAGTGAGGATGACTTCAGGACAGGACAGAACAGAACGACAACCTAGAAGAGCAAAACTGCCTCCCAGTTGTGCCCCCCCCCTCAGACGGGCTACGCCCAGACCGCCCCCGCCAGTGGCCCCCCGGGGGCAGCCGTCCAAAATGGCCGCGGCCGCCCCAGAGCTCAAGTGTGGATATAACAACGACCTCCTCTGTCTCCCCATGACCTACCCCTCCCTAGCCCCCTGGGCCTCCTCCTCCCTGTAAATTGGGAACTTGAAGCACACAAATATAGATCCGGAGGACGTGGGCAGTCACACTTGTGGAGAAAGCAGAGAAGTCTTGGAGTGCCCATCACTCAGAAGCTGAAAAAGATGCCAATGTAGCCCTCCATTGACATGAAGATTGATCGAGACACAGACCATATCCTGATGGATATGGAGGAGTGTGTGGTGGGGGAGGGGGCAGGTTGGGGAAGTAAGGGAGGTGAAGGTAGGATCTGGCAATCCTGATCAAGAAACAACTGAATTATGTTTCGTACATGTGTTTGTGTCTGTCTGTCCTGGTCAGCCGGACTACGCCAGTGCACGACGACACTGGGTGCTGTGTCAGCGCAGTGCTGCACTGCACTGCTGTGCTAGGAAGCACAATTCCTCGGATTGGCTGGTTGACTTTCTACATCTTTTTTTCTTTCAAAAAAAAAATAACTCATGTCTGAGCTAGTTATTTACTATTTAGTAGAAAGATGCTATCTGCAAGTTGTAGACATAAAAGCAATCTGCAGCAGAATCAGATAAGTAATTGTGCAGTAAAGTGCAGTAGGGTGGTGAAGCAATAAAACCTAAGCTTTATATCCACAAAGTTCTAATCTGCCTCCGCCTACTTGAGGTTGTAACAACTCCAGCTGCGCCTTGACAAAAAAGGGGAAAACCTCGAGACAAAATTTATGATCAAAAGGAACGCACACAAGCACACACACGAGCCCGAACCCTTTTTTGTTGGGCTATTTTTGCCGTTCTTTCTTGTAAGGAGCTCCAAAAATTATATGACTCGTCTGAGCTATGAGGCTTTATAATAATAAAAACCTAAAATAGCAGCAGTTACCCCTTTTTATGCGAGAGCTGTAAAGAAAGTTGTTGGAAACAAACAGCCTTGTTTTATAAATAGCATCTGCACAACAAAATTATGCGGATGTTGCACACGTGGCTTCATTGTACCCACCTTTTTTTTTTCAAGGTCTAAATGTTGTTGCTGATATGACTGCACCAGCAGCTTTGATGACACAGAGAGAACAGAACCAAGTGCTCGTCATGAATCCTCGAGACGTTCAAACTGTGCATTTTCGACAAAAAGAGAGCAAGGTCGTCCGGCAAACTGTCAATGTTGTGTACAATGACGGGGTTGCCAGAAGTAGGGGGGAAAAACAGGTCTCCATACATCATCAAGGCACACGCTCTGACATGCTGACCCACCCTCCACATATGGGACTGGACTCTCATTAGGACCCTTGATGAATGATACTTTAAGGGCTCATGTTGTGTCCACTTTGGTCACGCTCCTGAACTTGGGGCGTTTTTTCGCTCGTCCAAGTGCACTGGCAACCCTGTCTGCCAGTATATCCGACATTCGATAAGTTGCAGGTGACCCCAGCTCATTCCATCCGATGCATATTTTGAACGTCTCCCTACACTCAGTGCTGGCAAAGTCTGCATGTCTGCAGTTGTCCACCAACCCACCCAGAGGTCCTTCAGGACGATGAGTCTGGATTTTGGTGTCCTCGAGGCCGTCGAGACACTCTGGGGTGTCCTGCGAATCCTGGACATGTTGTACAGGGGGAGGCTCTTGCATGTGAGGAGATTGACGATTCATGGGACATGATTTCGGAGAAGCTCCTCCGAGCAGCCCCTCATGTGAGCCCTGAAAAATCATTGTTCATAACAAGGGGGGGAACCGAGGGCCAGCAAGAAGTGATTAAAGTACACCATCTCTCTCCTCTTCAGTATCTTTCTTTAGAACCTCTTTTTCTCGTAGAAATTTTCTCACTTTTTGCTGCTCTCCTTTCCCTGCAAGGACTGACTGATTGGCCAGATAGGGGGCGGGGGTAGAGAACCCTGACCCTATTGTAGCTGCTCTGCCAGACTTGGACTTAACAGGCCCGTGGAAAGGCCCACAAAAGAAGCACAATGGTGTCCACTCGCCTCACTGCGCTCAGTCGACTTGTCTGGCAGAGTGATGCTGCTACAGCTGAGGAGTCTCTAAGTCATCCTTGCAAGCAAAAGGTCATTTTTCATCTTGCGCAAGGCCTTTGAGGTTGCCTCCTCTAAGATCCTTTATGCTGCTGCAGTTGAGGAGTCCTGAATTCCATGGTTGGCTTAGGCTTGATATTTAACCTCCAGCAAGTCGACTTAAGTGGAAGTCTTTGAACTCCATGATCTGCCTCCCCCTGTGGACTTTTCTGATGGTGTAAGGTGACCTTTATCCAATGTCACGTATGACTGTGGTTTTTTCCTGAAAGCGTCCTTGTCTGGGCGAGAAATATAGTTGCGCTCTATGAAATATGTCCTTCAACCGCCCACCTGAAACTTTTGACACGTTTTCCTCATCATCGGGGTCTCATCCAGGCCCCAACAGCTGCTGTCAGGGAAGGTGGGGGGGGCCATTTCTTATCCATTACACGAATTAGGTAACTTGAACCAGTCTCAGCGGGCCCAAAAGGAGAGCAAAGGGGGGGCAGCTTGATAAGGGGAGAGGCCCGATTTTCTAATGCAGACACATTTGTGTCACACCACGGACGTCGCAAATGAACGAGAGTCACTAAGGAAAAGTCGTCATCATGATGTGAACTTTCCGAGTGCTTTCAACAGCTGGGACTGCTGACTGAGCCCCGGCAGTGGCAAAAAGTCTGCTTGGTCGATGGCCTTCCTTTTGTACTCGAGACATTCAATTTTGGGGCCCACCAGGCCTCCCACTGGCGCTGCCTGCATTGGACATTTCGAGATCAAAGTGCCTTCAAAGAATTCCTCCTCCTTCCTGTTCGGCGTCCGGGTCACTCAGGGGTTGAGCCCGACCCCTCCAGATTTTTTTTTTTGGGGGGGGGGGGGCTTTGTTCCCCCTCCTTTCCGTCCGCCTGTCCCAACCAGCGGTTGCACGCACTCCATAAAGCAGGCCTATTTGCTTCCAAGGCCCTCTTGAGGCCTCCCTCATGCTAATGACATTACGAGTGTACGGGAAATGAAAAGCGCCCAGAAGATGAATCACCGCGCCATGAATTGCAGCTTTTTTTTCTTCTGTTCTCTAACTTTTGCACTCCTGATCCTGTTGCCCTCGTCGGGGCTGCGGTAGCCGTGATTTAGCACCCACTCCTCGGCCGGACCAAAGGGGGGGGGCGGCGGAGCCCGACAGACCCGAGACTTTGGTGTCTGGCCGAGCAGCCACTTGCCCGACGCTGTCGCTATAAGGAAAGATACCCCTAGCAGGACGTATGAGCGGCCTCCAAGTAATCCCAAAGTTGATTTACGTACGTATAAATTAGAGAAAGTCTGGCCAAACAAGGTCTTTTTTCTTTCTTACTCACACACAGAAGAAGAAGAGGAAGCGAACCTAGTTCGAGACTCCCCAGAAGCCGCGCGTCATCTTCGCCAACCCTCGGCTTTTTGCTCTCTCCTTTTCTCTGGAAAGCTCAGCTGACATATGTGAAATGTGGCGGACGCACATTTTCCTGCATTTCCGCCCCTTTTTTAAGACTCTTTGAAGGTCTTGTGAGAAAAATCTCCCCTTTTTTTTTGTCCCGCAGCCATGAGGATTTCCCGCACAATGAATTCAACAAGAAAGAGGACAAAAAAGAGGTCCCAAGAAAGAGGTTTAGCCTCGAGAGGACAAAAGGCTCATTTCTGCCTCTTTTTTTTTCAGTTTCCCGAATTTTTTTTGGCAGAGAGTCTGCGTGGAATGCCAATTTGCCTGTTATCCTCACGTCAATTTGCTGTCCTTTGTCTCCCCACTTTCTAGATTTCCTCGCGTGCAAACGAAGAAAGTTCTGCCATGAGAGAGGCACGACTTTGGCCGGGGCGCAGATCTGAAATATCAGACATGATGGAAGTTCCATGAGCTACAAAAAAAAACCCTCCCAGAAGCGTCTGAAGTTCAAATTTGCATCAGAATCTCGTCGCGGAAGAGAACGATAATGGTCTTTCTCTCGTCAGGTGGAAGGAGATGATGATGATGACGTCCTCCCCCGTCCACTCCCTCGCCCACCTTCACACTCTCACTTTCACTCAGGCCTCCTGGGCGGAGAAGTTGCCCCCCCCTTCAACCTAAAAAAAATCGTCTCATTTTGTGCCTCAATTTATGGGGAACATGAGCAAGTATAACCAGCTAAATTATGGGGAAAGTCATGATGCTGAGAGGTGCCAGAGAACGACTTGGATTAAAATGGACGAGGAGCTTCTTGTTGCAGTGTACAGGCCATTTATCCTTCAAATGGGTATGTTAAGCACAGGCCGTTTGTCTTTCTCCTATTCTCGTGTACAGGGTGGATCGCACTGAGCAGTCCCATCCCAACTGCACCCAAGAAAAACACTTGCTTTCTTGCCTCTTGGCGTCTCCATCTTCTTTTCCGCTTCTTTCGCTCTTCTGACTCACCCTGTTGCTTCGTTGTACAGAGTGAGGACTTTCTCTCTCGGCCTGTCTGTCTGTCTGTCCGTCTGTCTGTCTGTCTCTCACATTTTCTCCAGACTCTGAACCTGGTGAACCCAAAGATCTGAGTGGAATCACTCTCAATTCTGCTGCTTTTGAGAAGAATTTCCGACCTTTCAAGTTATCACATCATGATCTTTTCAGTACTGGAAACTCAATTTCGTCATCTCGTGCTCTTTGTGTCTAATTTTCTCTGCCCCCCCCCCCCTCTTCCTCTCCGACAAAGTAGGCCTCTTTAAGGCCCACTTGAAGTTGCGCGGTCAAAGTGACCCAGTTCAAACGCGTCTTTTCCCGGGCACTCCAATCCCAGGCCAAAGTGGCAGAGGAAGATTTGTTCGTTGCGGAATGAATGAATCCTCCTGATGCAAAGTGTCACACGTGTCTACGTGGACGCGGATGAGGCACGATTGGCACAAGCGCGGCCGGCGCACGCGGTTGACGCAGGAGGGGGGGGGGAGGGACTTTTACCCATTTTTTTAATCCCCCCCCCCAATTCTGCTCTCCTCTCCTACGAGATGCAATTTCGGTTGTCTTCCTGCCCTAAGAGGATTGCCAGACATGTTAGGCCTCATTTTCAAGAGTCATGAAGAGACTTTATCCAAGTTGGGCAGGATCAGAAAGGTCCCCCTTTGCCCCACTTCGACGAGGACAATGAACTCCCTGCGGAACCAGGAGGGCAACTGTTTCGCACCCATAATATCCATCAATCAAATAGACTTAGGGGAGTCTCAGCAAGCAACCAACCCCCCAATCCATTAAGACCCCCCCTCAGACAGTGTTTTGAGGTGACTTTCAATGAATGTCTTTCCACATGTGCTGGGAAAGAGGCAACCTTGGACCTTAAGGTGAACTTGCGGGAGCAGCAAGCAGATAAGGAGGTCATATAAATGTAGAGGAGGGGAAGGCAGAGAATGAGGGGGCAATTTCTAAGAGGGAGGGGGGGGGGTTGGGTTAGAAAGCCCCCTCCATTAAAGCAAACGACGTCTACTTAGCTCATAAATGCACAAACTGCAGAGTCTGGGGAAATTGATGTTTTCCCCTCTGTCCTGTTAACTCGCTCAGATATGAATTATTAGCGGAAAGGCTGATTCTACGTTGACATCTCCCATATTTGTAGCGCGTTTCCAAAAGCTTGAGCATCTCTGCAGCATCGCTTTTATCTTTCTTTATTTGAACTCTCTTCCCTTTCCCTCCCCAAAAAGAAAAAGCTTTGGTGTTTTTCTTGTGTCTGCACTGTTGCTGGCAAAAAAAGCTGACTTTTTCGGACACTTCCAGGAAAGGAGGCCAAGGATCGGGTCGTAATTGAGATCTTCCTTTTCTGGTCTCTCTGGAGATCACAAAAGCAGAAACTCTGGGATGTGTCTTTTTTTTTTTTCCTCACTCCCTCGCTCCGCTTTGACAGGTCAAGCATAAGTTTGACACTTCCCCCTCCGGCCATCACAGCCGTGAGGAGGACTTGACCTGCACGGACTCTGTGGTGACGCAGTCCGAGTCGGCGGCGTTGGTCAGTGACACGACTGAGCTGCATGATCAGAGGGAGTCACAACAAGTGAAAGTTCCAGGCTAAATTGACTTCACCGGGTGACTCAGGAAAGAAGGATGGGGAGGACCAGCTGGAGGAAACTCCTTTCTTCTGTGTCAGCTCTAATAAAGCTATTGTAAAGGTGGAGAGAGTGAAAAAGTCAGCTCAGAAATCGCCCAATTTCTGTCTGGGGACGACAAAGTTGCTGCTGACATTTTCAAGGTCTATTTCTCGAGGCAGCCGAAGGAAGTCTGAAAATCGTCACCGTTTTACGCAAGAGTTGGTTTCACCGGGAAGAAGAAAATGTAATTGGACTCCTGCCTCTTCCTCCTCCCCCCTTTCATTTTTTTTCTGTTCCCCCCCCCTTTTCCAAGCAGCTTGGATAGCTTTTTATGCCGCCGACGTAGTGAGAATTCTAAGATTCATACTTGAACGCAAGGGAGGCGTTCGCGGAAATGTCGACAAGACTCTCACTTTTCTGGGCAAAGAAAAGAATCCCTTGACTTTTGATATTAAATGGCTGCGCCCGTATGAGTCATCGGCCTCCGACAACTGCTATGGCGGGTTACGACCTGCGCACGGAAAGTTGCACCAATATAAATCAACATTTTTGTTCATCTTTTTGCTGCTCACTCGGACGGAAAGTCATAGGGTGGAGACACGGAAAGTCAGTCTCAATTTCGAGCATTAGTCAATGGGTCAGAGGCATCGCACTGCAGTGTGGCAACCCCAGGAAACATCCTCATATCCTCCTTCCCTCCGAAAAAAAAAATACCCGAAAGATTAGGAGGCAGTTAGAGATCAGGCAACCTGTACTAATCCTGGTTGCTTTTGTTTGTTGTCGTCAGCCCACCCGGAATTACAGAACAGTGGGACCCGCTTACGCAGGTCAACAGATCGGTGCCGGTCGACAGTGGACCATGGTGGATCCGGAGGGATGCATGAGGAATGAAAATCTGACCAAAATTTTGAGGACTAAGTCTCTGAAGGATGTGGTGCTGCAAAAAACAGCACTCTGACTAAAGAAGAAGGACTTCTTGGCATGGCATGCAGACCTCTGAGGATGGTTGTCTTTGTCATCTCCTCGATGGGAGTCTTTTTGCCGCTGTCTCAAGTCTTTGTCCATCAAACCAATGCATGTGGTTGTCACTTTCTCACTGGAAAGTTTCAGCAACTTCTGCCTGACGCTTTCAGAGCTCCGAGCATTCAAACAGATTCGGGCTTAAACGTCAAAACCATGTACAGTGCGTGACGAAGGAGTCCTCCGCACCCATCAACTTGGTGTGGGGCATCAATCGATGGAGTTCAAAGACTTTCCTCCCAGAATTTATGGATATTTCTTCACACTCAAAGACAAAGTTACTCAAAAATGGCCTCCACCACACAACACAGGCCTCAAGCCTCGATCAGAACGTCCTCCTTACCGACAGAGTCCTGACGGTGACCGCAGACCTCGGTGGTGGCCTCCAGGTCAGGGTCGTGGCCCTGGAAGTCCTGTCCACCACACCAAGTCAGACAGACTGGGAGGACCGGCAAACTTCGTCACTCTCGTTGTCAATGAGACATTTGCAATCATGCTTGGTTTCATAAATTTGCATGTAAGCTGGGCCTTCCCAGCTGTTTGGCACAGCTGCCATTTAGAGAAATATCCCTCCTGTACCAGGGATTTCATGACACTCCACTGAACAGCTAAATGGTCAATTTACCGGGTGTCTCAGGATTCTGAGGACCGCTTTTTCTGAAAGCTCTAGTTCTCTTTAGAGCTCGAGACAGCGTCTTTAGTCGTGCCTTTGCAGCTGCATGAGGCGCACTGGAGAAATAAGACCTATGATAAAGATGCTCCAAAAAATGTCAAAGAGGTTTTTCTCTCTCTCTTCTGCTACCTGACCTTGCCTAAGTTGGAGAACAAACGCCCCCCCCCCCGATCCTGAGGCACCCGGTGGCCGATATAAGCGGGTCCTACTGTCCCGGAGTGCGTGCGCGTGTGCGTGCGTGCGTTGGCAATCTGCCCATGGGAAAAGAGGGGGGCGCAGATAAGGATGCTGCTGTCTTTATCCTCTCGGCTGTGGTCACTCCAGCTACACATTGCTGTGTCCTCCCTGTATTTATGCTTCCCTGTGTTGAGTTATGTGTGCGCGCACAGGGTGAGCAAACAAGGGTCTTTCCCGGTGGAAGACGAGACGAAAACAAGAGGAAACTCCGCGGCTGCGCCCTGGTGAGACACCCCGCACCCGGACGGAGAAAACACTCGGGACACCCTGTAGGCAGCAGTGGATGCGTGCATAATATGCATCTTCTCTGCTGCTGAGTCAGCGTTGCAAGCTGAGGCCGAAATTGGCTTCTCTCTTCATTCTTTTGACGCATTCGCTACTCTTTTTTTTTTATTTGCTATGCAGGAAAAGTTTTCTTGAATTGAATTGAAGCATCCTCGAGAAAGACCTCATATGGAACAGCTTGGCCTCGGAGAAGCCACACACAGCGGTGAAGGAGGCTTTGACATTGTAGCTGCACTTGAGATTTTTTTTCTTTCTTTGTCTAGCCTCAGGAAGAAAAGGGGGAAGGGGGGAAAGCTTCACCTCTCCTGAGACTTCTTCCCCCCCCCCCCCCTTGTCGTTTCTCCCCGGTGAGAATGAGTGCATGTTTGCCTCTTTTTTTATAGATAATAATTGATGAAGGTCGTTGAGCAGCGCAAGATGTGTTTGCTCTTCTCCATCGATCCATCACTGAGAGGTGCGGTGCAGGGTGGAGGCTGAAGCGTCCAACGAATATCGGAACATCAGTCGAACATTTTTTCGTTCGAAACTTCTGCTCGAATAGAGACTCGCTTTTTTTTTGCTTCTACGCACACGACAAAAAAGTGTCGAGTGGACCAATTCTGTTTTCCAATGGATAGAATTTTCACCTGTTGCTGTAGGTGAGCACCAAACTGCAGTATCAAGGGTGCTTCTCAACACTGACCTTCCACGAGACGAAATTTCCCGACTTTTTTCGAAGAAAAGTCATTCCAAAATTATTCGAATCCTGGGTGTTCGGACTTTTCGTAGAAAACAATCATAGCTGAATGGGTCAAATTACTCTTGAGGTAAAAACTGTCAAGTCCTGAAGAGGGTTTTTGGTGCTCAATGCATCATTCAGCATCGTTTAGAAGGTGAGAAAAAATATTCTCCTGCAGATGATTTCCTGACCAATGCTGTAAGAGTGAAAATGGAGGAAAGAAGTGAAAAACATTGGCATGATACAGTATTTCAATTGTCCTCCCAGTGTTGCCAGCTACGAGCTGCGGCTGTGCTGCGAGAGGACCTTCAAGTTTGTCATTTCTATTAGCCTTTGCTGAGTAAGTTTGAGCAAAAAGTGAATAGGGTCATTTAAAATGCTCTTTACAGTCTGCAGTGCTGCCAAACTATGTTTTCTCAAGTAAAGACACAGCCCAGTATGGAAAACTTTACTGCATAAATACAGTGGGTAAAGTCTCGTAAAATCAACAGTCAGTCAAGTCACCTGTAGTTAGTCAAGCCGCTTAATAGGGTTATTAGTTCAGTCCCCTGAGTGACGCACTATTGGGCTCTCACTGTACCTGGATGCAGACTAACGACAGCAGCCAGTTTGGGTGCATTTCCCCACTCTGCTCGAGCAGACAAAGCCGACAGATCCGTCAGCGCCGCGGGGATGATGGGGAAATGTGTACGGTTAACGTCTGGTCTCGTCGACCGGCGGAGATTGCCTCAAAAGAGTGCACAAAGAACATGGGTATTCGACTTTTGCAACTACAGCCAAACAAACCTTTTTCCTTTTTTTTTTTGCAAGATTTCGCAGCTGACTGAATGTGTCTTTTCAGTTGAAACGCCGGATTTTTGACTGACCTTGGGGGGGGCGGAACCCGACGTGTTCGGCACGGAGACCACGTCAATCTCGCTTTGAGTGAGAGTGGCTTCATTTTCTCGCCACTGCCTCTTCGCTAAGCACGTCTACAGTGTGCAGAAAAAGCGTTGACAACATCGAACGTGCCTTCCCCAACGAGCTTGCCAAAGTTGAGCGATTGTTCCCGGAACCAAAACGTGTCACACCGCAGAGAAAAAAAAGTCTCCGCAGTGGAACATCTCTCCCGAGTCAAGTGTCAGCTGTGCGGAATGAAATAGCAATGCAGTCGAACTCCGATTTCACCGGAAAATCGCGATTTTTTGCGCTCCTCCGCGCGGAACGGCAAAAATCTACTCTGGTGACTTTTTGCCAGCCCAACTCAGTTTGTGCTGAGCAACATCTCTTTAGGCAGGTGGTGAAGTTTGAATGATAAATCAATTTGGCCAAGTTGACGACAAATAAATGCCTCGACTGTGTCAGGTTTGCCAGTGGTGATGCCCAAGGTGATTGGAGTGTGCCAAGGCGGAAGAGCAAAATAACAGCTTTCTTTGTCAAATGTGTCCGTGATAAACACAATTCCCTCAAGTCCCACTTTTGCCTACGCTCGAGTTCGTCGAGACTCTCGATGCTGTCCCACAACCGACTGTCCCGCCTCAGTCCCGGGCTCCAACGGCGCGTGTGTCGAAGTCGGGTGAACCATTTGTCTGGTCCGGAAAGCAAAACACAGCCGGTGTGGGAAAAGGCGCAAAGCCAGGCAGAGACGTTTGCTGTGCACCGACGCTGGCCCGGAGAGACAGCTCCGGGTGCTGAGGGTGGTGGCACCCGTCGCCCCGACTGGTCCTGGTCCGCGGTGAGGCCGGCGTCGGCGGCCGCCGTCGACAGCTCCTGGAAAGTCATGACTGTCGGAATGGGTGTCAGGGATGTGAGAACCATGGGGAGTGGTTTGGAACGGCAATTTTGTGACATCAGAACAAGTGTGCAAAACGTTCCAGGAGCGGAAGAAGACCCGGCCTTGGCGTGAAGGCCGAAAGGTTGAAAGTAGCGAGGAGGAAGGGATAAGATGGAAAGTTTGACCCCCCTTCCACTTTTTGGGCCACTCTCAAAGACGGTGTCTCAGTCAAATTCGGCGCCAGCTCGAGTAGTGAAGAAGAGCGGACTTTTTTGCGGCTCACACTGTACGAGCGGGTACTCGTGAATAACCAAGCCTCTCTTGAAACAGGATAAAGAGAAATGGTTCCTAAGACCTTTTGTCTGGTCTTTCACTAGAAACCATAAATTTCAATCTGCTGGAAATCGTCTCTCCGTCTTTACTTGACTACTAAATCCTCTTTTCGCGTGTGAGTGACTTTCTTACGAAAACTTTTTTTTTGCTGCAACACACGATTTCAGACACTATGGGTCAAAAAGTGAATCGTGGAGAGGAAATACCACGTTTGTGTGAGTCACACTGTAGCTGATGTGACTTTCCTTGTAATTTCCTCGTCATCATCATGTTGCTCTTGTATGAAGGGTCGTGCATTAAAAAAAGACAGCTGCCTACATCAACTTTCCCGTCGCATATTCCTGATTTCAGGTACAATAGAGCTTCAAACCTTTTTTTGAAACCTCCACAGCAAAGTTTGTACCTTGATACTTCGAGCTGAAAGTTTACATGAGAATTTGGCTCAAAGTGTCTCAGAACCCTGAGAGAGCGAAAGGACCGGCCTCAAAAGGATCGAGTCACTTTACCCCCCCCCCCCCCCCCAAGGGATAAGGAAAAAGCAAAGGTGCTGGCAAGATGGGGTCTAAAAAAAACCATGTTTCAGTTGCAAAATAGCCCTGGAGGAGGCCGAAGAAAGTATTGAACATTCAGGGACTGATTGTTGTTCATCTCAGAATTTACGTTTGCCGAGCCTGGCCAAAGTCATCGAGACAAGTACCGAGCGAGTACTCGAGGAAGGACGAGAAGTACTTCAATGAAGCGGTTCGAATTTCGGAACTAAAGCTGAAGAATGATCCGGTGGAAAAAGTGTCTAAGTCGATTTCTGTTCTGTTCTACTTTTTTTTTGTCCGATTTTCAACCCATTAACTTTTGTCACTGATGTCCTAATTTGACAGCTGCTCTATAGTTCATAAATCGTCCGATCTGAGTTTGTTCGGAACTGTCTGGCATCTCTGCTTAAAAGCAGGCAAATTTGTTTTTGTGGGCGAAAAAAGGGGGAAAAGCTCGACTACTTGGCGAGTAGTAGTGATGAATCGGGCTATCAGACCGGCAAAAAAAGGCCCAACTTCTTGTACTCTTCGGCAGCCTGATGATTTCAGCTGGACTGACGGGCCGATTGGGCAGTAGGGGCTGTTGTGCAACTAAAATATCCCACAAAACAAGTGCCCGACAAGTTTAAACGCATATATCTGGAGCTGGCGTTGTTTGCACTTGTTTCTCGTGGAGTGTTTAACGGCAACAATGTCAAAGGTCCGAACTGCGTCAGAAGATCCACGCCGGCGACAAAAAAAGGGACATTGCGGATCGGTTCCAGGTCGACCCACAGACAGTTTGTGGCGTCCATAAGCTCCCACCAGGGGGATTCGAGAGACGTCAACGGGATGTCCGGCGCAGAAACTGTGAGGACTGAGTGGGTTGTTGAGGCTGCGGAGGCCAGAGTGGAGGTCAATCCAAGAGCGAGCATGTCTCGGATCGCCAAGGACCTCGAAGTGGACGACAGTGAAAGCAACTGCGCACCGAGAACCTCCTTCCTTGACTGGGAGTCACTGCAATTCTCATGCTCAGTACTCTCTTTTATAAAAGTACCAGTCGACCCAGCTATGCTAGCAGCACTGCACTGGTCACAATGTCGAGCCACCTCTACTGATTCGAGTTGCGAGCGGACTTGTTCTGCTCCTCTTCGAGCTCGTGGACTCGACTGGAGGCTCTCAACTCGAGCTCGTAGAATGGTAAAGCCATCCCTAAGTTCAGCTCCTGTTACGGGCTGTAAGAAGTATTTTCAGCTGCTGCCGATGTGATTAGTATGAAGAGAGAATCAGCCATGGAAATGCGAAAAGTTTTCTTCCATCAGACTGCCTTTAGGCGCTTGCGCTGTCGGGCTACAGGGGAAATAGTCGGGCCGGCCCGAGGCCCGACCATCGGCGGACGGCAGTGGACTGAAGCCGGAAGAGGGGGCAGCCCGATCCATCCCGAGTGAAGTCAAATCGAATAGTGCCGTTGTCGGTCGAGTACATCAAGCAGTCGAGTCTGAGTATACTCGACTGTTGCTTAAAATAGTGCTTGACCGTGAAAATGAAAAAAAGAAAAAAAAAAGATCCATGTTGGGCATGATTGAGAGTCATAGTCAAAATTTCACGATGACCAAGGAAGGTCTTTGCCCAGAAAAAAATCCACCACAATCCAGGCTATCAGTCTGGCAAGCCTTGTGATCAAATCCCCTGGACCTCGGTCGATGTTCGCTAATAATGGCTTATCTTTTTTTTCTCTCTCTCTGCCAAAGCCCGGAAAAGGATTTTTGGCTAGCCTCAAAAATGGCTCCTTTCTGCACTCCCCCCCCCTTTCCCTACCCTGACTTTACTGCCCATTTTGTGGCCTACTCAGACCTGGGCTGGCTGATACCGGCACCTATTTTTAGTGGAAGGGGGGGGCGAAAATTGAGGTCGTCGCCGGTCCTTCCCTCATTTTATTTTAGGAGAAAGGATTTAATGCGCGGCTGCTGCTTGTAGAAGGGTTATTTTCATACAACGGGGTCGTTTTCTATCCCTTTTCACATAATTTCAGTTTATCACCGTGCATTTCCCTCCCCCCTGCGCTAACAAATGATTATTACATTATGGGAACCCTTTACTTTACGCTCTTACCGGCTTTAATAATTATTTGGCACCACTGGACGTGTTCCACGGCTCCTCGAGCTGCCACTGTCGACACACCCTGTATATTGTGAGGGTGAGAGGAGGAAAGGCTCTTCGTGCAGCCCTGTGCATGCTGGATGTCTGCCCGCAAATCACTGGTGCCACGTCTCTTCAGTTCAGAGATGCCAACCGTCGTGCCCAACAAATGCCAAACACTAAATGAGAATTATTGGTGTGACGTCCTGCACGGAACAGGCTGTGGCGTCGAACTGTTCAATTCTCAATGTCAAAAGAAGTGCCAAATTCGCCAAATTCGGAGTTAAAAAAAGCCATCTGGCAACGCTGCCTACGATTAAGCGGCAAATGAAGTTCCCCCTGAAGTGACAGATTAGCGTGACGAGAGGGGCAAAGCAGGCGGAAACACAGTCGACCAGAGACATAAGGAGACCCCGCTTAGTCTGAGACAGCGGTTCCTGTGGAGGTTGCGAGGTTGTTGTCCAGAGTGGAGCATTTACTTCAACAATCTTTAAGTCATGGAGGGTGTGTAACTGGGTAAGCTTTGGTTCTTCAGGCTTGTGGGGGTAAATGAAGACTTCGGCCGACGAGGCTGAATCGGCAGGGGGGCCCTCAGCTAACCGCCCAGGGCAGCTACCTCAGCGGGGTCTCCTTATGGGCTTAAGTGGGGAATCCGGGTGCAGCTGGGGCAAGGGGGGGCAGCTGTCGAGTTGTCGCGATCGCGAGTGTGTGTGACCAGTTATTTCGTACCTAGTGGAACCACTGAGGCACGCACTCAGGCAGTGAGCGATGCAGCAGCAAGCAATGACCAAGGCAGGAGGGAGGGGGAGGGGGAGGAAAGTAGTCCCTACCCTATTCCTCCGCTAGGAAAGAGAAAGAAGTGCAAGGCAGTGGGATCGCATTTATCTGTGAAATGAATTGAAACTTGAAACTTAATCAGGTTAGAAGAACTCAGTCAGGTTAGAAGAACTCAGTCAGGTTAGAAGAACTCAGTCA
>JAAUXU010157253.1_pt1 | contig 34190 bp, 22 predicted proteins | sample 7278151 | NCBI WGS metagenome assembly JAAUXU01 (sample SAMN14350113, study PRJNA611818) | marine sediment metagenome | isolation source: surface marine sediment (1.8m) | place: French Polynesia: Moorea | collected 2018-08 | reverse complement strand
AGTACAGCAAGTTAGAGACATAATGAACAGATGGAGGTAAAAGTAGGGCTGATGAAAGCTGTTTACTTTTTAAAAGTATTGTTTGAAAGACATGTCAAAATGTCATGCATTATTTTGGGGCTGCAATTGGCCTTGCATCTGAGAGCCACATGCACCTGGAAGGAGCACAACTGCTCGGCAAAGCAGTGGCCTCACTTCATCAACCTTGCTCAAGTAGCATGCAGGGCAGTACAACATTGATCCACATTTTGCCTATTTTTTCCATAAATGACAAGTTTGTTGTTAAAACTGGGTCAAGAACGATATTTAGCACTCAATTTCTGATCAATTGACACCAAAGACCTTATAAAAAAATGTCCACGGACATGTAGGTCAGGCCACTTGGAATTGCAAAGCTAGTTCGATCACACCCTATATAATGTGAAGAAAGTCAACATGGATGAATCATACTGTATACGATTAGAAAAAAAGATAGAAGAACGGCAAATATACCCTTAGGAATGAGGAATCTTAGGAATCTTGCTTTATTAGTTCCAATGTGACGAACACAGCAGTGCTACCACATGGTGCCCTCTTACAATTATGAAACGCAACGTGTTCTTCCACCTGTCTCGTGGGTTACAGTGGCTGGGGGTCGTGGAAGCTGAGAAATCATCGAGTCACCGTGAGTCGTAACTATCCTTGGCTTGTCCTGCATTCTCGCCACAACATTATTTATAGCCACATAATTTGCTCTTCCTATCAACTTTTCTGTTTTATTTCATACGTGTCATGTTTTGTCCGAATTTCCCCCATTCAAGTCCTTAATCTAGCTATGGCCGTCTGCAGCTGTGGTACAGTTAAGACAGTCACAGCACAGAAAGTGCAATGACTTGAAAGTGGCAAACTTTGACTCGACACTGGAAGTGAAATCTATCGCTGCGCTTTTCCCTAGTAGATGTACATCCCATTAGGAAACCATGCTTAATTAGACTTTTTCACATGCATATGACGAAGCACTGAAGAGGCATCTGGCAAAGTTGGTCGGGAGTTTTTGCGCACTTGCTGCAGAAAAAAATAGAAGTTTCCAAGATTGTCAGCATCTGTTGACATTGGTCTCTGGCTCCAGCCCCAAGATTGGTCCAGAACCCCTCAGTGAGGACGAAGCGCAGTCGTTGAGTAGTTCGGAAGCGCAACATTGCTTCTCACCTCGTCACTGTGGAGCTGTGCAGGAACATCATCAAACGGATTCTGGCGCCGTCCAACGCATCGGTTGACCGATTCAGGTCGATGAGGAGGCAGTAGAGGGGTGAGCACGTCAAAAAGATGGGTCCGTCAGTGCCTGTCGTCTCGTGCGAAACCATGTACACAAGTCCAATGTTTGCCAGTCCACCATCAACAATACACTTGCGCAGCAGGGGATCAAACACTTGAAGCTGCAGGAGGTGCTGAAGGCGACCGAGAAGCAGTGGAAGACGACCCAAAAGACTCGTTCATTCCCTGGCTTTGCAAGTTTGCAGTCAATGTGTGCCAACGACAAGATCGTCCTCAATGGCCCGGCCATTGAAACAATGAATCAGAGGAACCCTGGGTGAGAGTTCGCCACATTTTCGAGGATCTGAACAGGGTACAGGGTTCATGGGTACAGCACTCCACATGAGAGAACGTCTCCAAAGCATTAAATTTGAATTTCCCGCCAAAACAAGTGTACACGCTTTGTCCTTGTAGAACTCCTTCCAGCTGAGGAGGAATTGAATAAGGAGCTCCCACTAAAATTTGGAGTACCTTTTTTGCATTCACATAACGCAAACATAATTTGGTCATCTCGCCTTGCTCGCAAATGCGCTTTGTGACCTTCAGCCAAGTCTCCAAATTTGACGAGAAGTCACCAATTTAGTGAGGAAGTCGTTAGATTTTGCTGCTGTCACGCCAACTCGGAACCACACAGGCTTGCAATGTGGCATGCTTGCCCTCTTCCTCTCCTCGTTGTCGCTGCTACGTTTTTGTCTCAAAAACAAGGTAACAAAATTGGTCTTGTTCCTATGTCAGTGTGGAACCATGTATGTCCATTGATCCAGTGGCCACTCCGGTGCTGTGACAAAAATCTTTTAAGAGAGACTAGGTAGATTTGGGGGAACGAGGTAGTTCCTTCAAGGATACCCCTTTTGGCTTCGAATGACTGTGTTAAGTACACCAATAGATAACGGCCTCTCTATAGAACTGTTGAACCTAGAAGGGTACTAAGTCGACCTCCTGAGTGAGCTCCCTTATTTTGAGATGAACTTAGTGAGGAATTAGCTTCAACTTAGGCAGCTGGAATTCCGCGCCATTTTTGGAAGATCTATTAATAACCTGTCAATGACACGTCTTTCTTCACTGTCGACGACGCAGGCACACCAGGGAGTTTGGGGATATCACACCGGTGATGCTAGTGACAGTGCTACAGAACCTGCACATGTCAAGCTTCATGAACAGCAGTACAGGGTGCGTGGGAGAAATTGGGGCGTGGGGAAACAGAAAGAACTAAAGTATTGACAACTCATTAATTTTTTATGCAATTATGTTCAAACTTTTTGGTACTAACAGCACAGACCCTCAGCTTCAAGAAAAATTTCAGCTCTGTTGAGCTCTTGATCACGGAGAACTTGGGCATCAACTTCTGGTCATCCATTTAGAGCATGTGCTCTGTGTGCTCCTCAAGTGTCATGTCCCTGTTCATGATATTGACAATTCTTGCTATTAACTTTTTTGGCCAGGGTATATGCTGTCAGTACCAAAAAGTTTGGACATAATTGCATAAAAAATGAATGAGTTGTCAATACTTTAGTTCTTTCTGTTTTGACCCGCCACTTTCTCCCACGCACCCTGTAATTATCTCACCGGGTCATGATGTAGTGCGCGACTTCTGGCAACAGCTTGTCCAACATTTTTGTTACACGCAAACTTTCATCTCCATATCTGAAGCTCCTGCTGCATCGATAAGCACCTACAGCTCCTTTCAGGTGTTCATTCTTTAGATCGACTTCACCACCACTTGCTGTCCATTTCTCGAGGGAGGCAGTCGACTTTTCTGCAGGCCCAAGATCGCATCAACTTCGTGCAGAAGAAAGACAACCCTTGAGAAACTGCCAGTCTTGGTCCAGGAGTTCTGGACCTGACTAAAGCAGAAGGGTCTTCAGCTAGACAGCTGGTCAGCCAAAAACAGTGGCCCAGGACATTGGCAAAAATCAAGAAATGCCTGGGGGAACTTTGGGCAGAAGAAGAGGCAAAGTTTAGTTCAGCACGTCATGACTGAAAAATCCCCCATGCTGGAGACGATGATCGATATGTAAAGGGTCGCATTTTTCCGGCAAAAAATGAACAGGCTGGTGATGGAAAATTACGGCGACTTTGCTCGACCCCTCTTTACAGGGTCAATCCAAGCATCTTAGCAATTGCGTCCCTCAGTTTGAAATAATCTTCCTTGACATTGTAGACGGATCCTGAGACCCTGAGATACATTTGCCCTCCGACTGATAAGGTCGCCGCAACCACGGCCGATTCCCTGATCACTTCCTTGATCATTTCGTCTGTCACGGAGAGCTGGACGGGCAGATTTTGCGGGTTGGGCAGAGCTGCGGAAAGATACAAGAAATGTTGATTATCTGACGATTCAGCTACGTAGGGTACGCCGCAAATATGTAGGGCCAAACGGGCAGATTACGCAGAATAGGGACCGAACGTTGCTGTGCCCGGCGTTTCCTGCTGAAGTTATCGGGCTATCTTGCATCCTGGGGTGGTACGAGGGCGACGGCGTCGGCGTGACCACCGTCGATTACTGTGCTAATCGTATAGAGACAGCCCTTGTCGTCGCGATGAAAGGATCACTACAACCACCTACTGTGGCCACAGACCTCATACCACCCGAGAACGAGAGATAGACTGCTATGATACTTGCTAAATAGAGACGACTGCTCATCATTGAAGCTATGGGTCCTAAAGAGTTTTCTGTCACAAAGCTGCGAGGATTGAGCTGTGCCAGCTGCAGTTACAGTAGAACTTCGATATTGCGCAGTCTTTGGAAAAAATTCACCGGAAAGGGCACGATCATTTCGACGACGAGGCCTTGTGGAAATCGCAAAAAAATGGAGGACTGAATATCTGGATGCGCTTAAAATGTCCGAGTGTCTCAAAATATTACTAGCAGCAAGCAAGAGAAGGTTTTAACTGAGTCTTACAGGAAATTTTTCTTACTTCGGAAGAGGGGGGCGAATTTTGCCTCACAAAGGTCGAGGGGGCAAAGAGGCGGCTCCCCCCGACCGAACAGTTCAACGGCTGCATCATGGGGAGAGCCAAGAAAGTGACGGGCTCCGAGTGCGGCCGCGTAGTCAAGCTGAACAAGCCGTCATCGACAGACATCGGTCAAGAAATTGGGAGCAGTCGATGAGCCATCGGAAAACATCCTGCGTGGATGTTTGGAAACGACCCTGTGATGACGTCGGGCGGCGGCCCAAAGGATGTCTACCCATGCGACCAGATACAGTCAGAGTATGTTTTAGGCAAATGTGAGCATGTAATAAGCTTGTAGGCCTCGCATCACCCTCATGAACGAAGAATCGCCGCCCAGCGCAGGTCCGCGTTGAGAGAAAAAAGTCCAGAAGTCAAAGTGAATCATTTGCTCAGCACAAAGCTTCTGCTCTGTTCAACTCCTCAGCTTCTGCAGCTCTCAAATGAGAGGTTGACACTCGCAAAGTGAAGGAGTCGGCAGCACTGACACCTAAGAATGTGTCTCAAGTGATCATCCTTGGCTCGTTGAATGGTCCCCTTGGAAGTGCCCATCATCGACGTCAGCAGAGTTTCCATCGGCAGTAAAGAAACAACAAACATTTTCTGCACGATAGAAGCTGGCGGCTCTCCACATGCACGAAGAGACAGCAAGGAAGAGGGTGCTTTTCTCCGACGATTTTTTTGTTCTTGTGGCCTTCTCTTAGTATTCTGGTCGCGACCCACTTGAAAAAGCGTATGGAAGCAGGCAAGGGGGTGGTTGGGTGGTTGGGTATGCTTCACGGCAACAATGCCAGTCACGATTAAGGAAGACAGCAAGTCTCTGAGCCGCAGCTTTACTTCAAGCAAGCCTCTTAAAGCAAAGAAAAACTACTCGCGGAAACACGGCCTAAGTACGTGAAAGTTCTTTCCGCGAAAGCAGGGATGGAAAAAGAAGAAGCATCGATTTTCAGATCGTAGCAGGATTTGGAAAATGTTTTTCCTGGCGGGGGAGAGAGAGAGAAAAGCGGATTTGCGTGGTCAGAGCTGGTGCTGATCTCGTCCGCGACCGAGAAAGACATCGGACCAACCACAACAAGTCCTGGCAAAATTAAAAAAAAAAGTTGCGAAAACGATAAGTGGACTTCTACGTACTGTTTAGGTGCGTGTCCGTGAGACTCGACAGCACGGAAACAATGAAGCACAAAGCTACCCACGCATTCACACCAGTAAACCTTAATGCCTACACACAAAGAAGCGGCTAACTGGAAAGAAACCACTAACAAAACTTTATGGTAGAGCTGATGAAGCAACAGGGGAGGAGAGAGAAACTCTTTTGCAATACTCCGGAGTCCTGTTTGCTCAGGCATTGTCTTAGCTATTTCAACAGTTCTCTACTCTTCCTGAGCTGCTTCCTTGGAACTTTCTTTCGGCATTTTAACCCCGGTGGAAAAGGGGGGGGGGAGGAGAGACGAAATTGAAATTCAGGGGAACTTCTGAGACCACCAGAACAGAATTCCTGGACCATTCTCAAAGAGAATTGAAAAAAGAGCCAACGGAAAAGCCAACAGCCAGAAATATTTCACAACATTGCACGGACCCTTCTGCACACAACCTGAGGACGTACATATGTTTGGTTTGCAGATATGACCACGAAATGACCTTGAACGGAGGTCACCACCGCCTTGGATACCTTGCTCACTGCCTCCCCCACCCCACGCCACGTACGGACCTCACCTACGTGCCGGTGGCTCCGTCCATGCTTTTCTCCGACCATGTTTCGTCTTCGTCGAAGCATCACCGCCGGTACAACATTTATGTTGGTAATGTCATGGCGACAACGTCGAGGAAATGCCAACGACGACGAAAGCAGCGCGCAAAAAGCTTTCCAACGCCTTCAACGCACATTTTCCACTCTACACCAAAACTGCTGGGCCCACTTTGCCGTGCAGAACGACAGGTCTATCCTTTGAAAAGTCTCAGCCGTTTCTAGGAAAAAACTTTGTGGAATATCTTTTTGCTCTCTCGACGAAGTGATGTTTGCCTCGTGCTTCTGAGCGGCCTGTACATGAGTAACTCCACTATGGTGAATGCTGGAGGCGACAAAAAGGTGTGTGTGTGGTAAAAATATCGGGATGTCGTTCGGCTGCCTCACCTACAACCTTCATGAACGGGGCCTCCATGCTCTTCGGCACTTGCAACGCTTCGGTGCCGAACGTCTCCGCCAGCATCTGCTGCGCCCACTCCAGCAAGGCGCAGACGTACGCCTTGATGGCGTTCAGGCCGCCCAATTCGCCTATGAAGTTGAGGGCGGCGGGTGCGGCCAGGAAGTTGGAAGTGTCCGAGGTGCCCTGGTGAAGGAGGAAGTGGAGCCGTGAAAACGAATTTGAGCATCATCGGGGCTATCTTACGATCTGCGTACGTGCATGGACAGCGACAACAAGGAGGACGAGCGTGCATAGTAAACGCGTGTGGAAAAAAATTGAGGGGACAGCAGCGGAATTGGGTGATTTTCTCGTCAAATTTGGTGATTCTGCCATCAAATCTGGTCATTTGGCTGTTGGCGTGCGCAGTCTCTTCCTTCACAACGTATACTGAGCTTCACGGAGGACAACCCACTTAACATCAACATGCAACATCAATTGGCAGCAGCAATAATATGATGACTGAGGTCACTCAAATCGGGCAACAGACGTTGCCAGATTCAGCATGATACAGCGAAATGTGAGGCATATATTTGGGCGAACAAAAAACTTTTATCCCAGATGTTCTTTGTTCCATATCAGGAGCATTTGATCTGGACGTTGTGTTACGTCACGGCATTTCTTTCAGACGATGGCATAGAAGATAGGACATATAGTAGAACCTCGAAAGAAGAGAAATCCCCAAAATGATGTTTTTGCTGTTGACCAACATTTTACTTTGCGGGAAATGTCGGCCAGTAAATAACAGATCTTAAGCAATCTGTTGTCTCCTATCGCAGGGTTGGTATGCAAACACTTTGAGGGGAGCTCGTATGAGGATGACCTCAGCAGAAATGAGTCCTGTTCCAGTTTGTACGCCTAAAAGGTTAGACTCCTGTGAGGCTTTATAACTATGAGACTTAAGAGAAGGACCCTCTCACTTTATGCACAAGCAAGATCACTTGAGAGTGTTCGCTTTGCCGCAGTGTTCAAGAGCAAAGCAATTAAGTCAAATCTGTGAACCAGCAATGGCAAGAAAGTACTGTACACGCAGATGTCGCCGAAGCTTAGAGCAGGATCTGGGTGGTGTGGAAAAACAAGGGCGGCTACATTGAAAAGTGCTAAATAGCAAGGTTGCAAAACAGTCCAAGCTGAAACACATGCAAAAATAAACAGTTTAAATAAAATATCAGCAAAATCGTCATTCTTCGTCTAATCTTTTAGGCATTACAGACTGCCGTAGAGTACATCACTGTTCAAACGACCCTCGATGTGACATTGCTCCTAGCACTGAAACACTACGGCACCCTATGAATTCTGCAGTCATGCTTGTTCCTGTCAGGTCCAAGTGGCCGGTAATTTCCACTTTATTTCACAAATGAGTCCTGAGCAAAAGACATAGCATATCTTCCTCTAAATAACAATTGCATTTCTGCTGACCAATCAGCCCTGTTACTTCGATGTTCTGCTCTACCACAGACTTAGTAGTTACACCCAGACCTCCAGTGTGGCAGAGCCATCTATTGGATCCCTGATAGGCAGCTTGGAGGCAGAATGACAGCTTGAGGGGAGGGAGGAGGTGGAGGGGTGAGCAGTAGGGATGCATGCAAGTAGTCTGTGGTAGAGATGAGCAGTCCTCCGTTATTGACGGTAGAATATCGTATAGTACCCAGATATGAAAACTCAGACCCCCAACATCACTACTTAAGCTGTCCTTCTGCCTCCAAGCTGCCTATCAGGGATCCAATAGATGGCTCTGCCACGCTGGACATCTGGGTGTAACTACTAAGTCTGTGCGTAAGGTCAGTGAAATCAAGCGTCAAGGCAGGAATCCAAAAGGGTTGCCAAAAAGTTCACATTCGTATCTTTTTCTTAAAAAGCCACGTCAAGCAGTAGTCAAGTCTTACGATGCTCATCACGGAGGAGGTCGCATACCAAGTCGACTAAATGGCAGAAATTGCTTTTTCACGAAGCCTCTCTATAAAGAGTGGTTTAGTGCTTAGTTTTTTCATGTTAAAGCTGAATATAGATTTTTAGCGTTTTTGTCACTGTTTGCACGAAACTTTGCTGAGCTTTTCATTGAAAGAATACGAAAATACGTTTCTTGTAAGAAACGGCTTTTCTGTCCTGAAATTTCGATCAAGAAAAGATTTTATTGTCCTCATTTCTCTTTCTACCATCATTCGAAACTTGGGATCTCTATGTTTAGTGTAAACAAAAATGTGAGGCGATCTGTCCTGTCCTGCGAGGATGCAATCTACGTCTGTGTGAGAAGGTGATCTAACCCACCCTGCAAGGATACGATCTACAGCTGTGTGAGAAGGTGATCTGGCCCATCCAGAACAAGCCTACAAAGTTTCATGCAGAACAGCACTGATTCATACAGGAAAAAACCGTTTCTTACAAGAAAATGAATGAAAAATGTTTTTTATTGTCCTGCTTGTTTGTCTGCTTCCTCATGGCCTGAAACTGACTTTTTAAGCCGAACTGCTTCGCAGTTCGGCTTAAAAAGTCAGTTTCAGGTCATTCAGAATCAGACAAATAAAGCAGGTCAATAAAAGGTCACTATACTGCGCTTGCCGTAAATAATGTCGTTTGGTAGAAATCGTTGTGCTATGCTTCATGGGATAATTGTAAGGTTGAATTTAAGGTTGGAATGTGTGAGGGAGAGTGTTAGACATGAGCTGCCAAAAATTGGTGTTTTTGACGAGTAAATGAAAGTGAAAGTGACTGAGATTTTCAGGGGCTCCCGCCCCCCAGCCTCCCACTTTTGGGGGGCTTCACCCTCTGACGCCGTGCCATCATGCTAGGCTAAAAAAAACAGTATGTAGCATTACGTCAGGCTAAGGCCTGGAAAGGTTGAGAGATTCTTGGCTGACTAGGCTGAAATGGCCTGGTGACAAGTGCACAGGTGACAAGTGCACAGAAAAGTTTATTCAAAGACAAGATCGTGTAAGCTTGTCTTTGCTGGCGGCCTTCAGTGTAGCCATTTTCCACGATCCTTTCAAGTTGCCGGTGCACAAAGAAACCGTTGAGCACGTTTGTTGGAGTAAAGAGGCTGTCCCACTGCTCCAGGATCCTCTCTTCCAGCGTAGTGCTACGTACTGTTAGGTTAGGTTAGGTTTGGGGCCTAGCATGGTGGTGCAGGGGGTTCGGGGGTAAAGCCCCCCAAAAGTGGGGGGGGGGGGGTAGGTGCCCTCCAGAAAATTTCAGCCACTTTCACTTTCATTTACTGGTCAAAAACACCAATTTTTGGCAGCGACTGGCACGGTGCTCTTGTCAACTCATCGAATTTAAATTGCTCTAGTGCCTTAACAAACATTCAAAACAGTTGCATTGTGTACTAAAATTTCTGTCAAAGAGTCTGAAAAATCAATGACATGCTGAAATTCCACTCAGAAACATCCCCAGTCAGCCTCTGACCTTGTTATGTTCCAAGCGACATTATTTGTGGAAAGCACTGTATTTTTTTGAATAAATAATCTTTCCGACTTTTAGTGGGAATGAAAGTGAAAAGGCACTTAACCAATGGCAGCCTGAAAGGTGGCAGGTCATAAACTTTGCCATAGGTGAGGGAGATCCTAACCATCACCTGACCTTAGCTGTCACCCGGCCTGAAACTCCGTTGGTCTTATCTAGGACTGGGCTTAAATTACACTATCCTTATGAGCATATTATCTCTTCTTCTCAGGGTCACTCCTTCCAAGGGCTTCGACCTGCTCAAAGATGACTTCGACCATTACGTGATCTCCCTGGTTCTCTTCGCGTTGGTTGCCGTCGCTTATGGGTCGAGAAAACTGTCCCAGAGGAAGAATCTAAAGCAGGCTTGGAGATAAACCGTAATGGAAAAAGTTCTCTGTCAGTTTGTACTGCGTGTACGCATGATTCATGCCCAACTTGCGCGATTTTCTGATACAACTCTCCGCACTCCGCTCCTCCGAAACCCGTCGGGCATTCGCTTCAGGTGTCTTGTATGATTGAACTCCATGTGAAGTTTGTGCGAAAAGTGCCATGCAATTTTGCCTAAGTTAAGTTGCATACCTTTTGTACTCGTACCTGCTAAATGCTGGATTTGTTTTCATTAGTGCGCATGAGTTTTTCCCGTTGAGTGAGCAGCAACTAACTGCTCCTTCCTAGTCATAATTCGTTCACAAATAAATTGTCCATAGAGTACCAGTGGTGTCTTCTACTGTCCTGTATTAAGTCTCTTTGGATTCGCACTAGGCCTCAGTGCCACAAGTATGGTCGAGTCTTCTCTATTTCAAAAGCTGCGCCCTTCAATGGCAGTGTGCGCAAGTGTATCTCTCAGCCCCGCCCGCCCGCCTGTCTGCCCGTCTGCCTGCCCGTCTGCCGGCCTGCCTGCCTGAGCGTGTCCCTGAAATCCTGGTAGGATCAAAAACGACCCCAAATGGTCCGCAGTCCCCTGGAATCGTCCGCACAGTTGCACAGTAACTCTCTCCCCGCATCCTACTCGTATAAATCACCTCACGCAAATTGCATCTGAAACCCTTCCATCTCCTGGTGAAGGCGCATGCGATCAGCCGTCATTGCCCTTTTTCTCCGGGCTCTTCTTGTTTCAAGCCCACCCATGTACTGCGTATGTATGAACAAGCTCGTTTTTTCTCTTTAGCTCCCTTGTTGCACCATGTATGTAGCTGTGCTACCTCATCCCTTTCCACTACCTCTCTCACCGCTGGAAGCTTTGCCGTTGTTGCCGTGCGTGGTAGCCGCTTCCTCTACTCGCTCTCTCCTCTCTGCGTCCTCGCTGATTTGCCGCTTTTCCCCCTCCGGCTGTCAGTCGTGACCAAAGCTCCGAGGAACCGGGACACTTCAAACGTCTCCGCTCTCATCTTTCCCCTGGAGAACAGTTGTGCGCTCTCCGAAGGGCAACACAGCACATATGAAACGTCTTTTGCAGACCTCATGACTCTTCATCGGAGCGGAGTTCGTCCGTCTCGGCAAAGATGTGGCCAAGGTAAGCATACGCAAAATGGGCAGAGCCTTCGGTGGCTCAAGGACACAAAGACTGACAGAGTAAATATTGGCTCTGGCCAAGTCATTTCTCGCCTCGACGATTCAACTCAAATTTGCTTCCACTCAGCGTATGCTGTCACCAACGCCGACGAATGTACCGCATCACCTAAACAACAGTTTACAAATGCGGTGAGCAAGGGCACGTACGTACGCACATAATGCAGATGTCCGTGTGCTGGCATACAAAGTGCGGTCGCAGCGGTTGGTGTGGAGTACCAATGATTGAAAGACCGTGAGTGTCGCTTTTGCTCCTCAAGTCATATCAAACCAACTGTCCCTTTGTCCATCGGCGGATGGCGTTCTCAGGCACATTAGAGCAAAGCAACAACTTGGCAGGACTTTTATTAAAGGAGTGACAAAGTGTGCGAATTAGCCCATTGCCGCATCTCCAACTTCGAAACATAGGCGAAGAAAACGCAACTGTGGCACACACTCTCTGTACTGGAGTTAGCATCGCTTAAGTTGACTCACTTGTTTCATTGACGCCGAGCGGTTGGGCCAGTAGCGCTTCATTGAACTGATGCGCGCAGTGGAGGGCGGCCACCTTCTGAGATTTTTGCAAAGTAGCACTTTACACGCGATTTGGCGTCCAACAGCGCTCACGGCCCTGGCCTTCTTCGTCTCGAGAAGCCCTGCACTGCCCGTCAATGCCCCTCCAGCTGCGAAATCCAAAATCGCGTGCCAAAAGCTTCTCCACAAGGACCACGTTCGCGATTGGTACAGTCAGCACTGTTCCTTTTCCAGCTTTCCCTGGGAAAAGTTCCTCTTCCTGTAATTGTCCACCTCTTTTGTGAAGCAATTTAGTCCTCTTGAATTATGCATCAGGTGTCACTGAGAGGAACCAGGGGCGGGGAAGACCGAGAAAGAGCGAGACAAATATGCGTTCGAACTCTCTCCGGCTGGCTCTCGCTCATACACACACACAGGGGCTGGGCAGCCCCTTCGTCGTTGTTTAGTGCTTCACCCCTCGGCTGTGAGAGCTCCTTTCCAAAATTCAGGCAATCGCACTGGTGCTTCTCGCCTCTCCAAACTTTCGATGGATTTTTATGCCGTGTGTCGCTCAAAGTTGTGACGAACGAAAGCAAATGCATAATCTTGAAGCCTTCTCAACTCTTTTACGACGCACTAACCGCAAATTACATCATATCTCTGTAAGAAGGAAAACATGATTTTTTGTGACCAACGCAGGAGATAATGGCAAGGTGTAGCCCCCGAAGGCCATTCATACGAGTGCGGAGCTCATATTTTATACTTTCCTCTATATGTATAAATTTTAGTTTAATTCTTAATAACCCAAGCAGCTGCGCATACCTCCCTCCCTTGGGATGAAATGCTACATGTATGCTGTACCCTGTGTTGAGTTGGGCCCATGTTTGCACCACAAGTACGACAGGTACGCAAGATTAAACGTGGTCGTACTCGCTGACAAGAGCACACCCATGAGTGGTTGAACCAACGGCTGCTTTATAATGAGCAGTGTTTAGAAAGTTATGTATAGTTTCATTAGTTACTCGAGCATCATATGACGCGACGGTGACATCGACGGAAAGGAAACTTCTTTCGCTATTGGACTGTATAGAGCATTTTTGAGTAAAAGTACTAGTGCGTCTGACTGACGTGCGAGCAGTGAAAAATAAACAGTGAGTCAATATTTAAAATGCCGCAGCTTCAGTGCAGTGAAGGAGGAGGCTGCAAGACAAGGAGAATCAGTTGAATGCTTGCAAGCGTAAAATGACTTTTAAAAATGGCTGAAAGAAAGTTCAGCGAAGCGATGTTCTGAACCTCTACTTTTTACTCATTCTTTCTCTTTTAATTCAAATACATTTACTGGAAATAAGAAGTGCAGCGTTTCCGCTGATATTTCTGATGACTGCTTTTAAAAAGGGTCACGAATGAGCACATGAATATCTTCATCAGTATAAAGCGTAGTCCGAAAGTGAGGCCGACGGCTATTTTCTGAATATTTCATTCCTGTTTAGTTAATATATGCTTCGTTTTGCCGCAAGCATCGATTGATGAAGCGGGTGTCGATACCCAGCTAAATATGAATCACCCGGTACTTACATGCATTCGGATATTGTTTGACCAATATTCTGAGGACCCCAGGACTCGAGAAAGTAATGAATCAATGAAATGTAGGAAATGAGACGCAGGCATTTAACGTGCTACACCTGAGATATTCACGTGCACGCAATACTGGGCCAAGTGTGAGCAGACAAAGTGGCCAAACACACGATGTCATCAAAGACACCCAGAGGCTTTGCTGATTGCTTCACGTTAAGTTTTACCCCAGAGCTTCTTTGGAGTCGCATTTAGTCGTGTTTTTTCTCATTTTGCTTCATTTCTTCTTTTGCTTCGCCCAAAGTCTCCGGTCAGATTAAGAAGAGTGAGCATGCAGAAGGAAATTGGCTCCTTCGTGGATCTGTACATTAAGTAGGCTATGCTCTATAGCGATGACACTAGCACCAACGGCGACATCGCAACTTGTTGGGAAGATCACAAGAGATAGTAAATGAGAGGTGAAGGGAGAAGATAAAAGCAGATGAAGGAGGAGAGAGAACAGCAATAAATATCGACCACAATTTTCGAAAAAAAAAAATTAAAAAAAGTTTCCATGCTGCGCATCCTTTGGCACGCGCAGACGAGATCGGAACTGTTGACGTTCACCCATGCGTATCGGTGTCTTCATACTTCATGCCCATACCAACAAGTTAAGGCCTTGCAATGTGCATCGTATCGATATAGAATGTTGCAGTATTTGCAATACGAAATATATCGTGATATTCTACAATGACAGAATATTCTACGAAGTTTTCCGTCAGTCTGCACGTGACAAGACATATATTAAGAAGCGAATCAACCACGTTGATAATTTTTGCTTAAGGGAAAGAGGACCTTGAGAACCACGGCCAAAGTTAAAGCAAGTGACTCCCAGGTCTTAGGATGACCTCGGGGCTCAGACGGTGGATTCTCATTTCTGACTGATTGAGGCATGTCATATATTGCTGAAGGTGCGATGATCTCGCAACGTCTCAATCTATGTCACACACAGTAGTTCAGTTTCGCCAGGACTCGAGCAACGATAGGTACTTGAGCTAGTATCACACTACACATACACTATTGCGTGCAATACTGACTGAGGCTGCAGATAATGCTGGGAAAGCCGGGCAGTCCATGTACCACATGGGCCTTTATACAGATGGTATAAAGAAGACAAAAATAAAGTCACGGGAAACCTGAAGATGCTCAAGCAACAGTATTTGAAGTTCAGGAGTATATAATAAGCATCTTTGAAATACCAGCAAAAGTATCCGCCACACAATCACTTACCATCCCTCAGTCTTAGTCCAATACGAACATACATATCCGGAAGTGATATTGGCACACCATATGGTATATAAACTTTCATCACTGTCACGGATGCTTATAGATGCATTTTATGATGTAAAATTTTCAGGAATGAGTCATTTTCAGTTGTCCACACGATCTTCCTCTGGCACCTGAGCAATGAAGATCAAAAGCATCCTGTTACCTGAAGGAACCAGTGGAGGAAGGCCTAAATAAGAATGTCACTCGAGATAAAGCTTATCTCATTCCATCACGGCGGCAGCGGCAGCGGCCTCAGCTTCGGCAGTGGCAATGGATGTGGCCGCGGCCGCGGCGGTGGAACCGCTATTGGTGGCGGAGCGGCTATAGGCAGCAGCGGCGGAACCGGAAACAACAGGAAGAGTGAGAGGGTTATCAAGGCAACTTTCAGAGGTGAATTTTTCAAGATGAAGGAAAGCAAAAAGTTTTTTTTGTATTCCCATGGAGAGTTGATCAAATGTAGTGAGCTTGTCCTGAAAGTACGACGAATAAGGTTCGATGCGAAGAAACTTTGCACATTTTTTACCCTTCCCTTCACCCATCCCCCAACGAGAAATTGTTAAAAAAAATCATGAGTACTCGTACATTTCGGAGTACCTCACCAGATGTCATAAAGGGCTAAGCACTTGAACCACTGAGAAAGTGGCTTTGGTCATAAGCAAAGAATGTACTTAACAAGGAAGGTCATCGTTTTCTCCGCGACAGCAAGGAAGAGTACGTTTTTCTCGTTGGCTGGCACCATGTCTAAAAGTCAAGAAAAGAGCGAGGGGAGAGGTGGACAGAATACCTGGCCACTTTAATGCCACAGTAGCTATGCTGGCAAGCTCCACCGGAGTATTATGGTGGTGCGTACCGCGATGTACCTTGCCATTTTTATGGTTATGCAGCAAATCTTAGGTTTGCTGGCTTCGGTTTCTTTTACCTCTAGACGAGCTATACCCGCCATGTCCAGCATCAAGGGTTTATTGTCTCCAAAGGCTATTTCCATAAGCAATTCAGGAACTTTCATCATTCGTACTGGCACCATTTAGAGGCATGGAGCGTACAAAGTTCTAAAGCTTAACTGTGACCATTCTCAGTGTAAAAGTTCCTCTTTGGTATTTACTCTGCTATTCTACAGCGCAAGGGCACAATATCAAACTTATAATGGAGCCACGTGCGAGTGCTTGTTCATTGTGCACATTTACTCGCATTTACTTAGACCTTTTCATGGTTGGAGCAGCGACTGTATCAGAGCTGTGGATGGTGATCTTTTTTCTCCTTCAGTACGCATCATATCACGTCATATAACAATGCTCGTGGCCTCGCAGAAGCGCGGACGAACATGACACATTGTCCCTTTGAAATATAGCCCTTTTTTTCCTCTTTGCAACTCAGGGGTCTCCCACCTGTCCAAGACGTTCGAGGAGCAGGGAGAATGGACCAACATCCATCAGGTGAGCAAGTGCAAACCTGCAATGTGACGTACAGGGTCGACACCAGAAAATCAATACGGTCCTGGAAACATGCCACAATACTTCTAAATCCCGTGCATATTTCATCTTCGGTTTAAATCAATACAAATTTTGGCCTTCCAATATCTTAGTCAATTTTCATCGCCATATTAAGCTTTGATCATGCAGAATTTAATTGTATTGATCGCACCTCTGTCTGGCCTTGCCCTCGTGGTGTGGCCTTCAAACTTTGAGTAACTGTACGTAAATGACGCCACTTCTTGTTTGTTAACGCAACTAACTCAGTTTGTCTCAATGGCCGACAATTGTAGGAGGTTAGTAACAAATTTTCCCCATCCACCATTTTTGTATTATTGTATGCACCATTATTGTATCAAACGAGTAGTTTCACTATTCTCCACGTCCTAAAGAAATGCGCTCCTTTTGGCACACCCTGTACGATGTCCCGGACCCGGAGTAACGCAAGTTGGACGCCTACGTACCCACGATTACGCAGGTTACCTACACGTGTAGAGCAACAAAAGTACATCCAGGTACTGTGCAAACTGAACAGTATGCGACCACATCGGCTTCAGGGATGGCTGAATGTCCGTAGCTCCTGCCCAGTCCAACAATGTTGACAGCGCCAACGACTTCCTCCTTTCGCCCAAAGATTTATCTGCGCCCGAGAAAAAGTCTGTTTCACACTGATTGTTTCTTCCCGCAAGAGCTCAATTGACACATGGCCAGAAAGTCGGGTCTTTGTCGATTTCAGCCCTGATCGGACATTGGTTCGTTCGAAATAGGTCAGAGACTCTCCTTGGCGCAGGTTCCAGCCTGGGCTACAGACTAACATGCATCAATATTAGGCGAGGTCAAATTTTAAAATCTCTTGCCGCTTGTTCTATTGTCGTCGGGGTCTATCTGAAGCCGTTCGGGCCAAATGGAATGAAGCAACAATGAACTTGTGGTTCTCCTTACGTTCTGTTACGAGAACGCATCTGCACAACGGTCCTGCCGTACGTAGAAAGTATCATGAGAGAGAGAGAGAGAGGTCATTTCACTTCGTCTCGTCTATTTGGCATAAGGAAACAAACCTCCCTTATTGTTAAGCTGAGTCAAATTCCGACATTTTCATTCTTTGATCTAGCCATATGCGCATGTACAGAACGGCAGGTAAAGGATGAGACAGATGAAAATAGTGCAATAGTCCTTATTGTTCTCCCATGAAAGTGCATGCGGTTTGAATCAGGACACCCTCCTCCAGATGTCAAGGAACAAAAAAAAGAAGTAAATGCAGATTTTTGTCATGATTGAGTCCTAGGTTTGATTAGCCCCACGCGCAACTGCTGAACTCTTGAAGCAATTGTCCTCTTTCTGGCAAAATCAAAACAAAAACATGCATGAGATCTGTCCTCGAAGGACTTGGGGAAAATGCATTTTCTCTTGGTGCAATGAAGTGGCACACAAAATGCAACGTGTGCATATGTAAGAGCTGGGATAGAGCTCTCTACCCACAAAAATACTAGTTTTATGGCCACTTGAAATTTTCATATTTTTCTGTTGGTATTAAAAAAAGTTAAGCAAAAAGCACAGTTCTAGCACATGTCCAAGCACTGAAATGGTGGCCCTGGTGCTGATGGAAGCTCTTGTCCCATCGCTTATGCACCAGTAGGGAGAGCCATAACTGTAGGTAAGATACGCGTATTACGTTGACACACCCATGCATGCATGCGAACGCACATCACGTCTGAGTGCCACCCAGCAGCGTAACTTAATCTCTGAGGAAGGACGGATGTGGTGGTGCTCAACTAGGCAAAACACTGCTGGAAAGCTGCTGCGCTCTTGGTACTGTACTTACACGTACTGCTTAAAAGCATGAAACTGAGTGACACGTATGAAATGTAACACTAGAAATACACAAAAGGGGGAGAAGCTAAGTGACGAGCATGACATGCTGCCTTAAAGTTTTAATCCTTGAAATCTTCTCAAATACACTTGCTTCTCGATTTACGCAATTCCTGAAAGTACAAAGCTTCTTGCAATCTTTCAAAAACCCGACGAAGTTTTTGTCCTTGATGTTCGGCTCCATCATCCTCATCACGTCGATCACCTTTTTTGTATCCTCGCAGTGTTCAGAATCCCTAATTTCTTGGATGCTGACGTCCCGAAAAAAGTCGCACGCATTGCATGATGCTATGATGTACGGGGCTGTCACAAATGAGTGTCCGATCGACGCTGCAGTCTGGATGAAGTCATACCTGATGTCACACCCCTGGGTGCAACAACAGCGAGATCTAATGCCACTCATTTGTGACAGTCCTGAACCTTCAGTGGAGTAGAAGGTAACACCGACTTCCGCATCTCGAACCAGTGCTCGCTTTCATCCATATTTATCATATTCCTATGAGCTGCTCATCCTCTAGAGAGGTTCCGGTTTCAGGTTGCTGACCTTAGCTTTTACTTAGAATTTAAAACCTTTATAACGAGAAGTACTCTGAGAGCACTGCATATAAGAAAAAGTCATGACGATCTTGTCTTTCCGGCCTGTGGACATTGTGACGAGGCTGTGACCATCAGCTAAATCACAAAATTCGAAGAAAAGCTCACCTTATTTTGGGGAGAAGAGCATCAGATTTGTTGAGAAAAATCTTCAGATTAGATGAGACCACCAGATTGCCGATTCTACATAGCACGCATTTCCTCCTGGACCGAATCCTTCGCCGATGCTCCTGAAAAGGCATGCTCACCAACGTCGAAACGGGCCTAAATGAAACCAGACGCACTTCCGCCACTACTGCTCACCCTCGATTGCCTTTGTTCAAATCTGGGCCTGCCAAATTCGAATCTTCCTGCTCGGAATCTGATTCCGGACTGATGCAAAGCACTCACAGAATGCCACTTGCACGTACAGTCAGGCACAACAGCATTCGTAACACCGAGAGAATTGCTTATTGTCGGCGTTCACCCCCTAGACTACACACTTTTTAAAGAAGTTACACTAACAATGATTGCAATGCTTCTGAGCCAACGATAGCGTGCACTGAAAAGTTTTGCACAGTAGCTACATTATAGAAGACTCCATGAAGAAGCAAGAGGGGCAGGCTCAAAAGTATTCGCAATGCTGACATACCTCATGACCGCTCACAAAGGGTCGTGTATATCCGAAGACAGTGCCCGCCCATTTCTGACTTGACATTGAATGTCCTTAAAAGTACTAGTTCAAAAGTGTGTGTAGTTTGAGAGTAAGTGCTGAAAATATAATACAATTCTCGCGATGATCTGAATGATGATGAGCCTGACTGCAGAGACGGTGCGGGCCGACAACTTGTGGGTCGGGCCACGGGCTGAGGCTCTCAAGCCAGCCCGATATTTGGCTCGCAAGCTGGCACAGATTCAGCCTGCACTTTCGACTGCATAATACCGGTAGTGCATAGACTCGCTAGGTATGAGCAGTGGGCCTCTATCAGTTGATGCCAAAATAGGAGGCCAGCAAATGCCCCCTTTTTTCAGCTTGTTGTTCTCTTGCCGTGGACTGGGACATAACATGTCCGCTAAATAATTGAATACTCTTGGTAAAACGGCTGTGAGAGTCATTGGATTCAAGGATAATTTTGTGTAGAACGACTACAAGTTAACAGATGTACTACATAAGAGACTGCTCTTATGAGGATCAACTGTAACTGATACAGGGATCTTACAATGACAAATATAGGGGAAAGTTAAAGCTGACTGGACTGTTTAATCCTCAAAAGCAATTGTTTACTAGTCTAAATTTAAAGCATTGATACACGCATGAGTCAGAAGCTTAAAGTTATTTTCGGCCGTCAGAACGTTATCCTTTGCAATTCGACACCTTCCAGAAATTGAGCTGGCCGATCGCGTCCGCACTCCACAGGTCCGAGGACATGGAGATTCAGGTGCTCGCCTTCAACAGGTTCCTCAGCAACCGCCTGCTTGGCTCCTCCTCCTTCAGTCTGCACAGACTTCTCGACGAATCTTCCATTAGACTATCAGCATCGCTCGTCGACCCAAATGGAAGACCACTGAAGGTGCACTGCATTTAAGAGTCGTTCATGCCGTGGACCTTATGCGGTCGCTGCGCTTTCTCAGTCTCATGTCTCTCTTCAGTCTCATGATAAAATGTGCATTTTCATATAAATTAAAAATACTTCAGCACATACCCTAAATGACGTGTATAACTTTATTGGTCAATAACGGGTCTCCTTAAAATTAAACTGAAGGCACTTGGGATTTCTCACCTCATGAGCTAGCAATATAGATGGGGGCTTGGTGCAACTATACGAGTAAGTCCGTTTTGATACATTGCATGCTTCTGTAGCCCTCGTGGTTGGGGAGAAATTAACTTTGTTAAGGGACAATCATTTTCTGGGACATACGAAACATTTGCAAATCTACTCTTTATCGTGCTAAATGTTATTTCCCCCAGGCCTCTCTGAACATGGACCTCACCTATCGCTCTCCTTTCGCCATCGACGGCAGCAGTGATGAAGACGAGGACGACGGCAGTCACTTGCGTGACGACGAAGACTCAGTCAACAGCGGGAACGAGGACGCCTCCTCTGACCAGCGACGCCTCTTCCACGATAGTGACGAGATGTCTGGATCCCGGAGACCAAGCGAACTGGACGCAGACGACTCGCGCGCTCTCCTCTCGTTAGAAAAAAATATCGCCAACATGGAGAGGTCCATGTCCACGTCCCACAACCCCAGGGGAAACAGCAGGTGAGAAAGGATGTGGGTTCAGTCTGTCTGTGAGTGCGTGCAGTCGTTTGCCCGCAAAGAGGTTAGCCCGAAGTGCGGTTTGCATGCGAGAATGTTAGCCCATAGCGCAGATTGAATACACATTTTAGCAACGATGAATTTAAGCACGACAACATTGTTCCACTCCCAGCACTGGGTCATAGCGGGTTCATGTTTTGTGACCCAAGGAGAGCTTGGCCTTGCCTTGGAACACGACCCAAACCAGCTTCTCTCCGAAGTTGTTCCACATGAGGATGGAGCACCTAAACAGTCTGATTTCCTTGGCTTTTTCCCCATGTCTTTTCCTTCTTCATCTCAACATGTGATCTCTCCCTGTTCCCACCGCAGATGAGCTCTGCCAATTTTTGGTGTTTTTCCTCTGGGTAACCTGTTTAGCATGTGCAAACTGCCCTCCAGGCTGACAAACTTGCGTGCAAAACATTCTCCGGGCTAAGACTCATGTGGGCAAGTGACCACGGGCAAACGTTGGTTCAGTCAGTCAAATCTATCTTAGGTTAGGTTAGTTAAGTCATTTGCTCTTGACCGTCGTGATTTTTTTGTTTTTGTGTGAAAAGTCACAGTTACCTGTTTGTACAGGGACAGATCGCTTAAGACGAGTGATAAGAGATTTTTGACGCATTTCATCTTTTTTGGTTCCGACGACGAAGGGATCTAAACAGTGAATTCCTGAAGAACATAACGTCACTTTTCTGAAGCGATATCTGCCCCTGTGCATGATTTTTTCTCCGCCAGTGGTGAGTGCAAATGGGGAAAAAGAAATGAATTCAGGGAGGAAAAGTAATTTCTCTTATTTTCAGGGGGAAAACTCATTAAGAAAAGTATCTTTACAATTTATAGTTTTCTTCCTTGACATTATTTTTTCTTTCCTTTTCACACTAACGGTAAAGAGAACTAAGACTCAACTTTAAATCTCGCTGGAAAAAATGTTGGTCAAGGTGCATCAGAGCTTGTGCACTTGTTTATTTGTAGTGAAGAGTTCATCAAATAGAATTATTTGTGAATTGATTTTCAAAATTGCAACTAGATAGGCATAACTTAAAAAGGAAAATAATTGAAGGCGTTTGTAATTTTCATTTGCTTGGGCCATATCAATGATTTCAGTCCGCAGCTACCTGAGACCAGCACAACATTATTTTTGCTGAATAAAAAGCACCTATAATGCACAAATGGAGTTGAAAAGGGTTGACAAAATCCAATATGTCTTCCTGGCAAGCTTTCCAAAATTGAACAATTTCTATTACTGTGAGGAAGTGTACACAGAATTTTTGGAGGCAAACGTACGTCAGAGACCCTTTATATACTTCCCCCTCATTCACATTCCCTGCGCCAATGCATAAGCAGATAAATCCACATTTTCTATTAGCAGAACATGCAGCGCGGACCAAAAGTAATTCCACCTAACTACAATGCTTACGACTTAGGCTGCGTAGGACGAAATACAGTACTTGTCGTAAATCACGGCGGTCGGTGCAAATGTACCATGAGGGCAGCACTACGACAGAGCATTTTTTGGGTGGATATTTCACCTAACATCAGTTATTTAGTCACTCAAAAGTAAGCATGAGTTCATAACAAGATTGGGATTAATCAATCTGAGCTGCGGCGCCTGTGCTGAGTTCTAGGCAATCTGTTGTCGATACGAACTCTTTCTAGACCGTTTTAAATGACCGAAATTTGCCAAAAAAAATTAATCTTCTTCATGTCATATCAGAGTGTATATGACGGTAGAACTGACTGAGGTATTCAGTGCCTGATTACCCGCCTCGCAGAAGCAACGTGAACATAATGAAGAATGACGCCGAAATCCTCCCACCAATCATCTTGTAGACAGTGCATATCTGACATGACTCCTACTGCACATCTCGGAGATGCTACTACAATTGGCATTAATGCTTGCCCCAGACCCTGCCGAGATTTAGAACATGCTGACTTGACTCACTCGGTCTTCAAGGTCTTCCGGACCATGTTGACTTTGTTCTTGCGGTCGGCCATGCTGCTGGCAGAGATGACACGGGGCTGCTGCCCAACTTGGGTCCAAATGTCTTCATTTCTCTTTCAGCATGGATGCCTCCAGTCATCAGATCGGATTTCCTTATACAATTTCTACGCGAATGCGAAGGGCCAGACGAGGCCGACAACTTATGCCAAGCAGGTGCGAACTCTGTTGTAGGGTTTTTTTGCGACTTCTGGATCGTTCAATGGCTGTTATGATGATGCAAATTTCCTCCCTCAAAGGTCTGCCAGTGTTTTGGATGAGATGGGGCGTGAGGAGGAAGATGAGAGCATGAAGAAGAGAAAGCGGGTTTTCAATTTCCCCAAGCCTCGGTGAGTGAGAAAAAAGATCTCGACACATCTGGATTTTGTGGCGTGTTTGTGCACCATGAGCTTGTCTAAACAAGTGCGCGTGTTAAACGCTTGTAGACGCAAACGTAGCATGACGCAATCAGTACACAAGGATAGGGTGAAATGAAGGCTAAATGAAAAATGGTTCAGTAAGCACAATCAAAATGTCAGAAGAAAAGTTTCACTCAGGGCATTAGGCAAAACTCTCATGTTTGTGCTCTTGCCTCATTTTTCTTTAGAGAGCCAGCTCATTTTTATCGCTATCGTGCCTTTGTGAACGTTGCGATTTGCTTTCCTCAAACAAATACAAATCAGAGGCAGAACAAGTTCTGTCGCACCGTTGTGCAGGTTGGTTCGGACTGGCCGATGTCTCATTATCGCTCCAGTTATTGCGTAATCACTTACACAAACGTAGCAACATGCCAAAGCCCGAGAAATCAACCGCTTTGAAGCCTACACTTGCCTCCAAAAGTATTTGAACACCCGTCAGAGGGACAAAAATACTGAAAAAATCATGCGCTGCTGTAACTTCCTCAATATTACAGCTACATGAACTTTATTTACATTGTTGGAAAGCTTAAAGCCTGAGCAATTGAATTTATTACATTCATTTTCAGAGAAATTGCATGAAAAAGGCATTTCTAACAACCTTCCTGACCTCAGCATTGACTACGCTGAACCAGGAAACAGGGGCACACCAACTGAACTGGACACAATGAGCAGGCTGCGAGCATGACCTGCATGGTCAGAGCAGGACACGACACTTGTGTCCAGTGGACACTGCAGTAGAACCCACTTCGTGTGGGACCCTTCGGAAAAAGAAAAACTGACGCTTTAAGTAGGCGCTACTGTATATATAGGTGTTTGAATTGGAACAAGGAGGAACTAGAGCCATGTTAGTCTGTGTAAAGAAGGGAGAAGGAGTCACCACTTAGATGACAGTTTTCTACAAACAACATTTTTGGGAATTCTTCGAAAAGGCATCATCTTTTCTGGAAACCTACGTTTTAGGTGAATCAACTAAAATGTCAAGTCTTAATGATTGGACATGTCAATTTTTTTTTTTTTGGGGGGGGGGGGGGAAGGAGACATTGCAAAGTGGTGCAATGACAGTTTGGGGAGATCTCTACCTATATTGTATTTAATCAAGGATTTACATGCTAAGTAAATCCAGCTTAGCATTTACACTTTTGGACCAAAGAAAGAGACAAACTGACGAGAACAAGAATTAAAAATTATTTGAGGAGCTACGTAACGGATTAAAATCTGCGGATTAAAATCTGCGATATCTGATGAGACAAAGCAAGAAGAGGGGAAGGTTGGTAAAACCTGACGACCCTGAGCGTTAATTAAAACATACGTAAGTAATGAGTGTCCGTACTGTACATTTCACAATGCACCCTAGAACGGAGATAGGTATCACTGGATCAGAAGCCTTCTCTGAGGATAATTTTGGCAAGAAGCGATGCAATGTGATAGTTTTTGCGTTACAGAATACTCTGGGACATCAAGTCTTCATTTTTCGTTGATAAATAAACGACAGAAAGTAAGGATAAGCTCAAGCGGGAAAGGATATGATAGCCTTAAAAATCTGTATTTTTACGTATGTACTTTGGGTAGTGGTGGGAGGTATCATAAGGTACCAATTACCAGGTACATTAATACAGTCTGTATTTGGCACTCAGCGACTTACAATCTCGGTCTAAACTCAAAATGGAGTACCCGGATACTAGAAGAGGGTGAAGGGTTCGTCCCACTTTACAGTGCGAGAATGAGACGCTTGTAAGGATCAATATCCCTGGTCCCAACGTGATCCTCAGATCCGTTTTACGGTGGACAGACAGAAAATTTGCTCTGGAGTGAAAAAATTGGGACTTTCAGGTAAGAGCCGCTTTTGAAAAAATACCCTCATCAAGCTTAGTAAGAGCCGCAGTTCTTAATGCAAAGCTTATGGCTTGAATATGCCAAAACTTTTTTGCCACGGGAAGACGACAACACGAGCAGGATGCAGACGCCAGCGGAAGAGAAATTGTGGAAAGTTTGCATGCATCATCAGTCTGCACTACTTTTCCGTCCGTTGCTTCCACACACTGCATCACCATAATACTGTGGTAATACACTCGAGTCAAATTCGATGTTAGTCCCAATGGGGCCGCTGACGGACAATTGTGACGATATCGAGTAGCAACTGTAGGGACGAATTAGAGCCATGCAGGCTGCGCACGTCGCTACTAGCCTGCTCTCATCGTCATGAGATTTCCGATGTACCATACCTATTGCTAACATACACACGAACATTACATACAAGTGCTTATGCTCCGCCCAGACCTCTCCGGACCAGATTGGGTTGGGCAGTCGCCAATTTTATGCCTTCTACAACTGTCAACTAAGCAGTCCAACGTATCCTATGAAGTGTAGTAATGCGAGTAGCAACGTCATGATGAAAACATTAACTTAGCTTGGACATATCCACTTACACGTGTGTTGGAGCACGAGCTGACAGACCCAACGTAGCCATTTCTGTATGATTAATACCGATAAGCAAACACATGTGGTCCGAATGCCGCTGCTTGCGGTGCCCTCGTTTGGGAAAGGTAGAGAATAGGACGCGTGTAGGTAAAGAAAGGGGCTTGTGCGTTTTTCCTTGGTGTTTTACTCAAGGGTTCTTTTGATGTCGCCTCTTGCTAGACGTACAAGGAGAAAGTTACTACTTGTTTCCTCCTCACTCTGTATTGCATTGATGCATTGGCGCTACCATGCACAAAGACACCAAGAATATTATGCATAGTCTATGAATACACATGAACGGTGTCCAATTCACGCCTTCTGTTGCTGCCTCACGTTACGTGTGTGCAATCGAGTCATGGTAGTTTCACTCGGTTTTCGTCGATGCCTGGCGCTGAATGTACGTTCTACAACTGCACCGATCGGCCTTGATTCTTTGCAAATGGCTACAAAAGGGCCTTTTTTCATAACAACAGGACCAGCGCTCTGCGGTCCGTCCGAAATGCGTTCCGCTTCGGCCGCTCCCGCTCCCCGTCCGCTGACGGCTGTGAAGACTTGGAGCAGGCACTTGTGGGCTCTGAACAAGCCGTGGGTCCCTTATCCTTAGCAGCCGCGGAGGCTTCCGCCGCAGCTGCGCAGATCTTAGACATGGAGGCTGAGGCTGCGGCAAGCAAGACACACCACGACAGCATCGAGGCAGCCGAGTTGTCGGAGGGTGACACCCGGAAGAAGAAACGGCAACCGCAACCTCCTAGACAGAGGTAGGTAAAAAAAGAGGTCTAATGGTCCTTTCGGGGAAGAGTAGGGAGGAAAACCTCGGACAACTCAACTTATCCTCACCTTAACTTGACAAACTAAACTAACATGGCTAACCTAACCTGACGAGTCTGACCTAATCCAGTCTAAACCCATGTAAATCTAAACCTAATGGACTCCAGACCTAACTTGTCCAATCGTAAACGTAAGATATCTAGAACGGCAGGAGCAACAAGCCCATAACATACTGTAGCACAAACCTATTGACTTAGAGTAGTTTGCATGTAGCTTGCATGCTTCTACTTGCCTGTGTGAGCACCCTATAAGCATGAATAATGACTCTTTAAGACACACTTACACAAACGACCTAAGGATAAGATTATCATCTGTCTTGCAATACACGTGATGCTCTCCGAGGAAATTCAGTGGACACGATCCCAAGGGCTGCGGCTTCGTTAAAAAAAGCCTTCCTATTCTAAGGGTGAGTGAACAGGGAAGTAGTGCTATGGACTCGCTTCTCAGTCATTTACAGGCAATAACATGTTGGGCTGGACCGAACAGACCAAGAAAGCAATTAACGCACTTGACAGGAAAAAAGTTTTGCTTATTCTATGGCACGATTCTGACTCGACTAGGCCGTGCCGTAGCAAACAAACGCGATCCGAAGTTGGCAAGAAGGCAGCAGAAATTGGTGATTTTCTCGTCAGCTCTGGTGACTTGGAAAGTGGTCACAATGCGCATTTAGCTCCTCCATAAGATGGCCAAACTTTTGGTTCGGCCTATGAGCCAACACCAGTGGAACAATTACAATAAGACCGCATCCCCTAGTCTAAATGTTGCACTCTTTTGCGCTGTCCCGAATTATGCTGTCTGCTCAGGTTAACACCTGCGCCCATGAAGTGTAGGTTAGGAAATGGAGAAAGACAAAGTTATGGGCTCTCTTCGTCTACACCAACTCCGAAAAAAAGAGCATAAGGAGCGTACGCTTTATTCTGGTATTCTGAAAGACCCTAATGTACCTGTACTTGCGAATGGCACCCGGAGTAAATTAAGCACGTGCGGGTAACCGAACCGAAACCGAAATCCTAATAAGCCTACACAAAAACCTAAACGAATCGGCTTTTCCAACCGCCACCCACCCGTGCACCACCTGCTCCAAGGGGCCGCACTGCGAGCACAGCATCCTCGCGACGAGTGCTCCGTCAGTGCACACCTTCTTGACTGCTGGCAGCATTGTCTTGAGCAGGGCCGCCAGTCTGAAGTCCCTGAGTGTGCTTCATCTGGTCTACCTACGCAAGCTTATGTGGGCATATTAGGACAACCCAAAAATCAAACTGAAAACCTAAACTTTTCCTCCAAAACCGAACTGAAACCTACTTTCAAATATTTCCGTGTACCCGCACGTACTAGGAGTGAATGTATGCCGGGCAAAGCCTGGAAGTAAGTTAAGCGCGCAAAGGACAGATATCTTGGACGAAGTAACCCCAGTTATCAGGCAGAGCACAATTCACTTAACCTCATACGCTGAAGCACGATGTAAATGAGGTTCTTTTCACAACACTTGCTGCTTATGGTTACCCATAACCCAAGATGGGCATTGGTGTGCAAATTTAGTAAAAAACTTCTCTGCTTTTGCGTGTCAGGGGTGTGTAACATACAGAAAAGTACAGCGATAAAACTAGGGGGATTCTGAGAACATCATTGCGTCGTGTGCTGGTCTTACTTGAGAAAGGTCTTTTTTAAGCTCTCTTGAGTTTTCGGTAAAAATGCTGGTTTGTTCTCCATTCTTTTCTTTTTCGGTGGAATTTTTCTTTGCTGTTCTATGTGACAGTGCAGTTCGTTCTTTTTTTGTTGCTACTGCTCGGTACAGTGGCAATTTCCTGGATCTATTAGGGGTTTTAGTTGAAAAACCGTCTGTCGAGCACTGCATAAATAAAAAACACGGCCTCCTGAGGAGACGCTGTAAAAGTCCCTGGGAGGTACTGTACACATCTTTGTAGGAATACTCGCTGTTTAAGTGGAAAGTTGTGTTTCTTCCACAGATTGTGTGCTTAGAGATCCTGGACACGCACATGAGCAGTGTTCACCGTAGCTTATTACTTGGCGCGGATTATCAACGGAGTCTTCGTTTCGGTATAAACTCGGCGAAGAAGAACCTGAGAGAAGTAAAAGTTTCTTGATTGCTTCTTCCTTGGCGCGCCTGTATTCGTATCGGTACTAAGTTATACTATGTTTTTTTGGTCATTGTCCTACCTACCCTAGCTTGACATTCTACAAGGATCTGACCCGATTGTACGCACGCAAGCGGAAATGTACTTGCACACGCATGCACGAATGAACAATGCAGACCGGTACGTTTTCATAGGGCACTGCTGGGTGTAACAGAGTTACTTCCTTCCAACCCACCCACCCCCCAAAGAATCAAGAGCTTGCATGCGCTTCTCATTCGCTATAGTTTTGTCTCCCGGATCAGGGTTGCCACAACAAGTCCGACATGCCCATGTGCCGTTTCCGTCTCCCAAAGTAAGGATTGCCGAGGTGTTGGTCCTATGTGGAACACTGGATGCAAGAATCCGGTCCCGCATGCGCTGTTGCTGCCTTTCAAAGTCAGGGTTCCAAAATGGTGGGACATTTTGAGTGCCTCAGTGAATGCTAACATAACGATTTATCAGAGAGGAAGGGGAAAAAATGTAAAAACCGACTGCTGTGGCCAAAGATGTTAGGGGGGAGGTCCACCCAATTTTGCTACACCCGGTTATCAGGACATTAGGATCGAAACAACTTATAGCTGTGCAAAGACGCGTCTGTTTGAACACCCGCATCGGTGGAAGTGTTTGAAGATGTTGTCTATGTTACACGTTCTGAGGAGAATAATGCTATGTTCGCCACTATTTATTAGCTTTGCAGCCTCGACACACTGCAGTGCTTGTGGAGAAGAAAGAAAGAAAGCAAGAAAGCAAGAACACCTGTGTGAAACTTGTTCTTGAGTCGACTTGCGTCATGTGACTTCCTACAACATCCTCCTACTTTATTGTGCCCTCATCCCCGGCAAGTTCATAGTATATACGTGCTGCTACTGCCTGGAAATGCAGTGTGTAACACTTTTCCCAGCCGAAAGCTGAAGGCTGTTTCGCGCAGGAAACACTTGTGTGAGTAATGGAGATGTGCGACAGACCAGTGGGAATCGCCGAAAGCCATTGGAATTGCCGAGAATTGTTTCTTCTGACTCGGGAAGATAAAGAACAACCTACTCCAAACACACTCTGGAAGAAGCCATTCTGTGCTCAGGGCATCATTCATGTAGATGTTTAGGCGTAAAAGTGAGTTAGTGGGATAAGAACCTCCTCCGACTACAGGAGTGGAAGGTAGGTAGCATATCAATGTGCGGTATCCACCTGCAACAAAAAATGGCAAGTGCTTATGCCACAGAGCTTCTATTTTACGCACAGGCTTGTGAGAGAAGCTACTTTGACATGGCTTGTGCAGATTTGGTAAACAAAACAGCTGCCCCACCTTTGCCATGTCTCTCGACAACCAAACGTAAGGTCATCATGGACAGGATGTAGCAAAATTGATTACCCTTCCAAGAAAAGCCCCCCCCCCCGTGATCATTGTGCGCTACGCTGTTTCTGTCTGTTTGGATCAGGGTTGCCATTGTGTTGGTGCACTTTGAGTGCCTTATCATATGCTAGAAATACTATTGGTCAGAGAGGAAGTGAAGATCTAGTAGGGTAGTCAGTTTTGTTATATCCTAAACTTTACAGATGCAGCTAACAACAGAAGAGCCCCATACCTTGGCCGTTTGCTACTCGTACTGGTTACGTCGAGGATTGCTGCAGAGGTCATTGTGTTGCCATTCAGAGCGAATCCCTCAGGTCTCATTTTCTGCCGGAACACAGAAGACAGTAGGTCTGGGCACTGAGGGAATTCTTTCATCGGTATTAATTGCAGCATCCATCCAAGCCAGCACAAAAAAATCTTTATGCCCTCCGAGCTCCCTGCAAAGTCTAGAGCTTCAGCTCGCAAACAGTCGATGCGATAATTTGGTGAATACAGCACTAGTTAGCGCAGGCTGCCACCTAATTAAGTTCAGCGTATGAGATGGTCGCTGAGCGTGCTCGCTTTGTTTAGTCATGTGGCTACGTATATGTGCAAAAGTGGAAAGAGCGGGGCATTCACCACGCAACGCAGAATAGCTATTTTAAGGCCCGGTCCTGTGTAGGGAATCACTGTCGTAGGTGCACTATTTTCAAATAAAATCTTAAGTCCGGCGCAAGTGCGATGCCGAAGAGGAGTTACTGCCAGGGGCATTGTTCTACCTGAACTAACAAAGCAGTTCGCAAACAGCAGGAGTGGTCACATAAGTACGTGTGAGGGTGTTTGTCTGCAGATTACTATACCGTTTCAACCATATGCCACTGCAATGCTCGCTAACCAGAAGACATGCGCACTCATGGATACACGCTATACCAAATGCACAAGAACCAGCTTGTTATCGACGTGTGGTACTTTAACTGGCTCTCTCATTAATCCAATGTGTGCGATGACAGCAGGATCACCATGAGCAGCAAGTAGAGACATTATACTTAAATCATAGAGTTTCACTTTCAATACGTAACTTCAGAGGTAAATGTTAAGAGTACCTTTAAATAGAGTGGCCGGAGCTGATCTAGGAGGGATTCCCCGGATCTTTTTACAGCCAGTGCAGGCGTAAAAAGGTAAAGTCCAGCAGAACCAGCATGAAGTGGAGTTCCAAGATACCCTCACATGCATAAGACTTTTTAAGTGATCTACTGAGGAAAAATCTGTTTGAAAGACACCTTAAAATGTCAGTGCAAGTGCCTCTCTTTTGGAGAGTGTCAATCTCTCTTTTGAGAACTACAGAAGCCTAGGGAGTTGAACAGTACGAAAAACTTGTGCAAAGCAATTGATTTACTTTTCTTCTTGCAACCTCACAATCTCAAACCTTTAGACACTTGTGCATCCTGGCAGCTACTGCTGTTGACTAGCTTTTCTGTGCTGAGAGAGTACTTCTTTCTAAAATTTGAATCATACACAAGAAAATTCCCTGCTTTTCTGTATCAGTATCGCTGTAGATGATGCACAAAGAGTGGGCTAAACGAACGATGCATGAGAACCCTTGTCAATGATGTTTCAAAATTGCTTGACTGAGCGGGGAGACTTGCGAGGCTACAGTTGTACCCCTTGCACATGGTCCAGTCTTCAGTTTTAACTTATTCAGGGGTATAACTACTTTGGCACAGGATTTTTTCCTTACTGCTGTATCCTACTTACCGTGAGTCTGAGATTATGAAACCACGCTATGTTCTCCAAAACTGGGAAATATACTTTATTTTCACCAAAATTTCAGCAAACATACTATTTGTCCTGGTATGGAGGCACGTGTACCCTTTCCCCGGTTATGTGCGCTGCTTTGCACAGAGCTGCACTGTGCTGCTCTCCCTGCCACTACAGCTGACCGACAGTTGAAAGAAAAAATCTGGGGTCGAATTACAAATTGTATTACTGCTCGTGGGCTGATATTTTTCTCGTGTAGATCCTCACCCACATATGGTCCTCAGGCCACCACCCTCCTACTCTCAGACAATGCAAGGTCTTGGACATGTCAAATTGACTCGGATGAAACTCCGAAGATAAAGCCCTACTTTTCAACAATGCGGGTTACAGTTAGTGCCGTGGATTAAAAAACATGAAGTCTCTCGCCACACGGTCAAAACGACCAAAGAAGGACACCCCCCAAACCAACGTTGGGAGGTCAAAGTGGGCCCAAACTGACGGTGTTCCTGAGCAGGTAGTCGATATGAGCTTCCCATGATGTTTCGGTCATTGGCCAAGGAGATAAAACTACGATTATGGCAAAAAAGGACCTTTACCATCAAAATGTCTCAATCCACACTTTACAGTCCACTCCAGAATTTTGCTTGCCATAGCGCAGAGGCGTACCTGTCGCCCTTACTTTGTTTGTCCAGGCATGATGGGTACTTACTTACACGTATGTATTATGACAATATTTGTACTTTCTCGCTACCACACCTGAGCAGCACAGAGTGGCTTTAAGGGTAATAGTCCCTCCGACGCTGCCGCCAAGAATACCAGACAGCTAGAGTAAATGTGTGTACACTTAATTATTCTCCGAGGCAACGTCTGCAGTCATTTACAATTTCATCATCACCAAGACCACGACTGGGAACAATGAAGCGAGCGGGTAAACTTCTTGGCAGCGGCAAGAAGCCACCGAGGAATGCAGATCCAGAAAAGACCTTGCGCCAGATAGAGGAAGAGCTGGAAGGCAATCATGACTACGATCCTGAAGATCATGGGACAAGACAAGGAGGGCATAATCGCCGATCCAGTTCCTCTGGTGTTGCTGCTGCAGCTCAACTCCAGACCGATGCTCATGACCCTGAAGCAGGAAGCAAGTTAGAAGGAGATGGTAAGAAGGAAGTACCTTGGAAAACGGTCATTGCGGAACCTACTGGAAGGAGGTACGTACACTACAGAGACTATATAACTCTTTTTTTTAGGGCTACACAAACACGAGCACAGCCATCCACCCACACATGCACACACTCAAGTATGCATCACGTAATCTGGTTTTCATGCTTTAGCTGTGCTTGATATCATCTTTAAACATGATCTTATGTATACAAGCGTAAGAATACGATACGAAACGCCGGTGAGGATGAAATTAGCATATGAAAACTTTCATTGCAGGCCTAGACTTTCCGCCGATCCCATTGCGAGCAGTCTGAAGGCTCAGGACTTTCAGGTGAGTGGCTTTCGATTAGAATGAGGCTCCTTGCTGAGTCTTGATTGATATCACAGCAGTACTAACTGCACGCTGCATGCATGACCGTAAAGCAGCACTTTACTATCTGAGTTCTGACCCCGGTACTTTGACCTGTCTGAGGCCAAATAACCGCGGAAAATGAGGAAAATTGAATGCCAATTACAGCCATGCAATTTGAAATATAATAGCTGTTTTTTCTTCGCTGTCCTTACTTTCCTATTAGTTGCCAGTCAGCTCATGCATGAGGGTGCAGTGCAGTTTATTTTTGTGCTGTGGCACAAAAACTTCATTTTCGACCCCAAACATTAAAACATACTTTACGTCGGCGTTTTGGCAAAAATATGGTGTTTCCACATGTTCAACAAGAAGTAAATGAGTAGGGAAGTTAAAAATAACCGGCCTCGTTTAGCTATAGGCTAGGTCATATGATAGTACAGTCCTGGCCAAAGGTAATTGCGTCAAGCATGACGGCACCTCTTATGCTGTACTGAAACGTGTTGAAGCAGAATTTTGATGTGGAATGTGTAGATGTGATACTGGGACATAATGTCGAGTACGCAGGTCAATGTCAGGACTGCCCATTTTGGAGCTAGAGTGCTCAAAAGGAAGCCCCCTGGAGAGGGGGCCACCCCAAACAGAACAGAAAGATGACTTTTTGAGGGGGTAAAAGTGAATGAAATTGGCTGAAATTTTCATGGAACAATCTGGACCCAAAGGCAGACATTTTCCAGTGGGATTCATCCCCCAGGCCCT
>JAAUXU010163549.1_pt1 | contig 34196 bp, 17 predicted proteins | sample 7278151 | NCBI WGS metagenome assembly JAAUXU01 (sample SAMN14350113, study PRJNA611818) | marine sediment metagenome | isolation source: surface marine sediment (1.8m) | place: French Polynesia: Moorea | collected 2018-08 | reverse complement strand
CTTGTTTAAGATGAAAGGACAGATGTGGACAAGGTCTGTGATGCAACTTTTGTTCTTCCCATTCTTGGCCCTAAAGACTGATCTTTGGAGCAGTCAAAGCTCCTTCAATGCGATTCTGGTAACTGCCGCACTTTTCCTCCTTTTCATTCTCCACTTGGAACATGATTTTTGAATAAATCACGTCTGCCTCGATCCAATCCCACATTTTCTTGCACTGAAACGACCTCCTTTTCCTGCCTTTCTGCGTCCGCCTGCGTTGAAATCTCCATTGCCGAGATCGCTTTTGTCGTCAAACTTTCGCCTAAATTGGAGTCTTTTGCCAAAAATGACGTCAGCGATCTCGCGATCGGACCAATTTTCCACCGCCAAAGGTCTTCGCAGTCATTTCGGAGAGCGAAATTCGTGAAAAAAATAAAAAAATGTCCTCGTTAGGAGAATTTGTCGGCCCTTTTCTTTGGAATCAGGGGGTTCCTGAGGTCTCCTCGGGCTCGGGATGAGCGATCCAGGTCGGGTCGGCTCGAGTCAAACCTTTGTCTGCACTCTGGCTGGGGCTGTTACAGTTGTCCTCGTCCGACCTCACGTCGAAGTCGACGTCGTCGTGGTCGTCGTGGTCGTCGTCGTCGTCGTCATCCATCCCGGCCGAGTCGTCGTTGCCGCTGCTGCTCCTGCTGACAGCCGACTTTTCATCGTGTTTTTCTCCGAAATTCCAACGCGCAAGATGGAAAACTGTTTACAAATTCTACGTGGGGGTGAACGCGAGGTCCGAGAGGAGCGGGTTCGACTGAGGGGGTGACCTGGGTGGGTAAGAGTCCCTTCCCCCCTCCTTCCTTCCCTCCAGTCAAGGTTGAATCCCACACCTGTCTGTCCTGATGGTGCCATTTTGACCTCGTGCCTCTCTCAAAGGGCTTTGTTTGACTTCTTCCTAATAACTCTTTTCTGTTGATGCCCTCCTTGGCGGGCATCAACGGCAGCCTGAACAACAGGCTGACGTCGGCCTCCTCCTCGGCCTCCTCCGTTGTCATTACGTCGCATGGGGCCCTTCTTTTCCTCAGCAGGGGGTGCCCAAAAAACAATTGAAAGAATTTTTGCGCTGTAAAATCCTCTTCCCCGGGCTGGTAATTGAGTTGTTTCTTCACTGAAGTGCACTTTTGTCACTCAGGTGGTCCAACTGGGGCGTCTCCTACAACTGGGGCATCTCCTACAACTGGGGTTTCTCCTCCAACGGGGACTTCTCCTCCAACGGGGACTTCTCCTCCAACTGGAGCATCTCCTCCAACTAGAGCATCTCCTCCAACTAGGGCATCTCCTCTAACTAGGGCATCTCCTCCAACTAGGGCGTCTGCTCCAACTAGGGCATCTCCTCTAACTAGGGCATCTCCTCCAACTAGGGCATCTCCTCCAACTAGGACATCTCCTGCAACTAGTCCATCTCCTCCAAGATGAACACCCCCTCCAACGAGGACTACGGCATAACTTGGAGTGCAAGTCTAACTTGGAGTACCTGTTCTCCCTCTTCCCCCTTGGACGAGCACAGGGGGAATCAATATGTTAATGCAAGAGACACCGCAGAGAGGGGAGAACATTTCCAAGGTGAGGTCGGGCATTCGTCCGCACAAGGGGGGGCCCGGGGAATGAGGGGGGGGGGGACACCCTTGAAACTGGCCCTCGATGACAGCTTGAAGACGTGGAGTGACTCGAATGTCGGTACCGATCGCGTGCTGGATGTTGGACCCGAGTTACTCGTGTTGTCAATTGTTGGACGAAACAGGTCTTGCCAAAGAGCCTCAACGAGCAGGAAAGCACCCTGGTGCGCTACCAACGCCAACGCCAACGCCAACGCCAACCTCCCCTACGGTCCTGCCTTTGTGCCTGCTGCCGGTGCCGGTGATGACGATGATGATGCTTCCAACCGCGCTTTTGGCTTTTTTGGCCAATTCAAACGCGCCCTAAAAGAGAGAGAAGCAGAAAATGGGCGGAATTACAATCGTGCGGCTGAAGACAAATGAAGCGTTGGTGAAAAAACAATCGTGCCTTCGCCGTCGCCTTCGCCTTGGCCGCCGTCTTCGCCCTCGCCTGCGTGGGAAGGAAGAAGAAGGAGGAGAAGGAGGATTTTCGCACTGGCTGACGAAATCTGAGGGAAACCGTGTACAAATGTTCGAGAAGAAAGAGGCAATTAGCAGCGATGGCAGAAAATAATGAAGCTCTGGATGCGCCCGCGACTCATTAGTGCAGTCATTAGCGGAGGCAGAGAAGAAATCCAGCCAGGAAGGTGACGAAACAGGACTTCTTCATCCACTCCTGTTCTTCGTCCGCCTGCTTCGACTGCGTCGACTCCCTCAGCGGCTCCTGCTCGTCCATCAGCCCGACATTGACCACGCTGAAGACGGGTGAGGGCGCGGTTGGCCGGGCGCATTTGGCCGGAGCGGAAGCGGGAGGGGAAAAAGGGACCGGGTGAGAAAAAGTCGCCGGGCAAACGGACCCTTCGGGAGTGACGGAGGAGGAGGAGGAGGAGGAGAGAAACTGGCACAAAGTTGGGTCTGACCACTTTATCATTATGATTGGACCGAAAAAATTCCGGCCAAAACGACGTGATGAAAGGAGTCGTGGGTGGCAAACGCGTCCCTCCTCTGTCATCTGTCCTTGGTGTCCTCGTTGTCAAGTGTCCTCTGTCCTCAGCGTCCTCTGTCCAGCCATTATGTGTAATGTATCTTCTGTAGATGCCGCCTGTCACGAGGTTGGCGCTCTCGCTGCTGGCGCGGTCGTCCTCGAACACAAGTTGGGACGGGTGGAGAGGTCGCTCCGAGGCCCAAATCGAGGTCTCTTTCACTACATGCAGCCTTGCCCAGCTCTGTATGTATGTATCAGGAGACCGTGAACTCGTATACAACACATTTTAGCTTAATGTCATTCTGCAGTTTGGCCTTTGACCACTCAGTTCTACTGTTGCATTCTTTGTCTCGGCCTTTTTGTTGTTCTTGGTCGCGTCGGCCGTGTTGCCTTCTGAGAATATTGTTGTTGTTGTCGTCGTCGTCGTCGGTGCTGTTTGCATTCCCTGGGCTGTCCTACCCGTCTGTCTCCGAGTTGGAGGAGGTGGAGACAGAGAAGACGTTTTCGCATAATTTGTTGCCCGCGGAACGACATTTTCTAGTCATGTTTGAGCACTGGGGCGGGCGTCATTGGGGGTGCGGACGGGGGCGGCCCCCATTGGGGCAATGACTGTTTGCTCAGGCAGGCGACATTAACGAAGAAAGAAAAAATGGTTTCTTTTTCTTCGCCGACCCAAGGAAGAGCCTGACTCTAGCCTGCGCGCCTGCACCGGCTGCTGCCCGCCGGCCCGCCAGCGCGTGACCCCGGCTGACACCTGCAGCTTCAGCTCTTCGGCCTCGTTCGCCGCCGTCGACGGCGACGTCTCTTAATGCTCTGGCGTGATTGATGGTCTGGTAGTTGAGTTTGTCAGCGGAGAAAAGAAGAAATTTCTGGCTCTTCTCGGTCGTCTTGTGCTCGCGTGCGTGCGTGCGTGCGTGCGTGCGTGCGTGTGTGTGTGTGTGCGTGCGTGCGTGCGTGCGTGTGTGAGAGAGAAGCATTTGCAATGTTTCATATCAACAGATGTCAACGCTGTCAGTGTGTGTGAATCGGAGCAGACCGGGTAGTGATGACGCGGGCCTGGCGGGCCCACGAGCCGCCGAGTACTGCGCTGGTGGGTCGTCCAAGCACGTCCAAGTGCTGGTCGGCCATCCTCGTCGTCCCGTGCCAACGGTGCCAAATTTGGCACTCCGGATTCCGAGTCGGAGGCCCGCTTCTCCTCGGTGCGCCACGAGCACACGCTGTCAAACGTCCCTTGGGCCTCGACCGAGGCAGGAAATCCTCACGTCACAACCGACGCAATCAACGTTCTGGAGTCTTTTTTTGTCTGCACGAGCAGCACGAACAAAGTGGAACACGTTTATGACTCTCTTTGACTCGATGTCTGGCAGAGCTCGAGCGTTCCCTAATCTCGGAATTTTCGTCGATCACACACAGAGGACATAAAGAGTGTCTCTCCATCGTAAATTCTCTGAGAGAGAGAGAAAAAAAGCTAACACAGCCTGTGTGACGAGCGCCGGTGGGTGGTCCTCGCCTCCTCCTCCTCCTCCTCCTCCTCCGCGGTCCCCCTGGTGTCGGCCGTGTCAGCCTGGCCGCTTGCCTGGCTGTGGCAGGAGACACGAACGACCAACGCCACTCGACGAGACAAAGACACCCGGCAGCCGGTGACAGGCAGCCCCACGAGTCAGCCTGGTGGGACGCGTCCACCCAGATGTGTCTGGCCGAGGACCTCCTCGGCCTCGGCCTCCCCTGCTGCTCCGGAGAGCAATTTCACAGCTGCGAGTCCACCCTTTTGTCTTTTTCCGCCGTTGGCAGACGATGAGTCAATTTGTGAGAGGACTTTGGAGTGTTTGAATAACAAGATTTCGCCAATTTTCAATTTTCAATTGATGATTTTCTTCTTCCTCCTCCTCTGCCTGCTTCCAACTCCTCCATCGTCTTGTCCGCCTTGATGGCCCCTCAAGCTGTGGACCTCTTGCTGGGCAAAGGCAATAATCTCTGTGTCAATTCCGCGAAGAAAATTGAAGGAAATTAATCTTCGCTGAAGAATCTCTTGCATGCCTTGTCTGGACGAGCAGGTGGGGAACGCAGTCTTCTTCTTCTTCCTCCGCTACCTGCCTTCAAGATGCTTTTGTCTGGCGGAGCTGACGCAGATCCTCTTTTTGCCTCCCCCTCAATTAACAGCCGTCATTAGTAGTCAATTTGCTTGCTCCCAACGACCTTGTAGCGGCCATCAAAGGCCACCCAATCGTATCGGGATGCTCGGCCAGACACCAGCGAGTCAGTGGCTGTCAACTTGGGCACCATCGAGATCGGGGCGAGAGCCACAAGTTCATGACTTGGTGTCTTCAGCAGCCCCCCACAATTGCTCTTGGGCTCAGACAGTTAGATGGGTTTGGACTCTGGCTACAACATCAGCTCCAGCTCGGGCAATGCCATTGAGTCCAATCAAATGGGTTTGAACTCTGGCAACAACATCAGCTCGGGCAGTGACATCAAGTCCCATGAACTCGGTTTGGAACTCTGGCTACAACATCAGCTCCAGTTCAGCCAATGCCATCAAGTCCCATGAACTCGGTTTGGAACTCTGGCTACAACATCAACTCCAATTCAGGCAATGCCATCAAGTCCCATGAACTCGGTTTGGAACTCTGGCTACAACATCAACTCCAATTCAGGCAATGCCATCGAGTCCCATGAACTTGGCTTGGGACTCTGGCTACAACATCAGCTCCAGTTCAGGCAATGCCATCGAGTCCCATGAACTTGGTTTGGAACTCTGGCTACAACATCAACTCCAATTCAGGCAATGCCATCGAGTCCCATGAACTCGGCTTGGGACTCTGGCTACAACATCAGCTCCAGTTCAGCCAATGCCACCGGGTCCCATGAAATGGACTCGGACTCTGGCTACAGCATCAGCTCCAGTTCAGGCAATGCCATCAACTCTGGCACTGAAATGAGTGTTGATATGTTTGTGTGAACACATCTGCCAAGGATGTTCGTCTGAGGACAGTTGGGAGGATCCGTTGCAGTGCAGCATCACCAGTCTTCATCTGTGCCTTTTTTCCAGCTTCTTCAACATGAAAGGACAGATGTTGACAAGGCTCTGCTACTGCGATACAATCTTTTTGTCTGCTGGTGGTCAAGAACTGGACTGGACTGATTTGTCTGGCCGAGTATGGTTTTTTTTTCCCGAAAAGAGGTTGTATTTTGTGACCGAATCGCGCACTTGACCGGACAAAGAATTTTTATTGTCCTGCAATTTCACCACTTTGTCAAGGGTTGGCAACGACCCTGGTTTTTTTTCTCTCTCCCTCACTGCCTCATAAGTGCAGAGTGTGATTTGGCAACGCTGGCCGTTCAGTGCAGCCACTGAGCAAAAAAACCCAGCCCTATGCATAAAAGCATAAAAAATTCCACCTGTCGATGTCTGAGAGCAGAAAAAAGGCTCCCCTGGCCAAATCAAGGATCTTTTGGTGACCAAAATTGCCTCCACAGGGCCAATTTTCTGAGAAATCTCCCTGCTAATTGCGATCCCTCCAGGGCTGCATTTGTTGCTTTTCCACTGAGCCACCCTGTAGATTGTTTAAGCAAATGCTTCTCCGGAGATAACGAAAAAAAATCTGTCAAAGTAAAACCCTTTGACGGCGGCGGCCAAATATACATGTAAATTTTTGGGGACTTTGAGACCACCGACGATTTTTTCCTTTTGCTGGAGCCGCTCAGACGATAAACGAGGAGAGTTCTTCAACCAGCAATTACAGAGCTTCAACGATGACATTCGAATGTGCTCAAAATCATAACTTTGGGGCCGCAGCCGCGCTTAAGGCGCGTTATCCGGGCAGGAATTTGATCCGCTCAACGCTCCCCAAGGGTTTTCCTCCCACAAAATAGCTGTCAACGGCCATTTCCGGCGCAGGAATCGATTGGAGCGTTGTTTGCGCCAAATTTTTCGCTCCCAAAGGTCGATTTATTGTGACTCTTTTTGGGGAAGTCGTCGATTGCTCTCGGAGACATTTCTCACTGTACAGGGTGGTGCAGAAGCAGAGACGACTCCAGGAAGCCGGATGCACTTGTCTGTGCGGGTGCGGCAGACCAACTTGGCCGGAGGCATCCGGGAGCAGTCGACAGTGGTAGAAAAAAAGGCCTCAATCTCATATTGTGCTGGGGGTTGGACTGTGGTCATTCTGCTGAATTATGGCTCTACCGAGGACTTTTGTCATTCCGCAGAATTTGTTTATTGCCCAAAGACTTTTGTTGTTCGGCAGAAATTTTCATCTATGCCCCAAACGTGTCTCTTGCTGCTGAATTTGTCCATCACCGGGTGGCGCAGGCAAAACTGGCCTGCTTATTTTTGCAAGGCTTTTGTCATCATCCTGCGAAACTTTTGTCATGTTGCATGGCAGACAAAACCGCGACTCTCGTCCCAAATTGTCGTCATTTGTCGGCCGAGTCCCTGCGGCACCCTGTAGGTGGCGGCAGATGGCAAACACACAACAGTTGTGTTTTTTTGGGCATTTTCTTTGACAAAAAGTACCTCTTGAACATGAAATTCTCCTTTTTCCAGCCAAATTTGTAGTCGGATTGAACCACTAAATCGAGTGTCCTGAGTGATTTGGCAGCTGCTATCTAAAAATATATGGATTCCTGCATTCCATAGAATTGTGTCAAAGAGGTCGAGTCCATTGGCCGTTTGTCCACCTGCCTCAGCGTCGGTTGCATCATGGACGGCATCCAGATTGCCTCGCAATTGGAGCAGCAGCTCTGCCAGACACTCACATTACCGATCCCATTCATTTGCCTAAAGTCTGGCCGAGCAAACATTGTCTGACAGAGGTCATCAGTCTTTTGCCTCCACCCTCAGAGCAAAAAAGAAAAACAAGGGGAAAGAGATTGGACGAATTCGAGGTTGGGTGAAGTCAACGCCGAGAGATTCCGTCGTCAGTCACACCTGGGTCTCGGAGGAGTTCAGGGCCTGGACAGGCGTGAAGGCCACGCTCTTGGCTCACAAATGGAGTAAGTTATTGCTACGCATCGGTCAGCTTTTTGAATTCTATAGCTATCTATCGACGAGTTGTATTGAGGTTCTATTCCATAGTTATCCATTGATCAGTCAAGGTCTATTTCATTGCTACGCATTGGTGTGTTATTTAGGTCTATTCCATAGCTATTTATCAGCCAGTTATTTAGGTCTGCTCCATAGTTATTCATCGATCAGCTAAGGCCTATTCCATAGCTATCTATCGATCAGTTGTATTAACGTATATACGTTCCATAGTTATCCATTGATCAGTCAAGGTCTGTCTATTCCATTGCTACGCATCGGTGTGTTATTTAGGTCCATTCCCTAGCTATTAATCAGCCAGTTATTTAGGTCTATTCCATAGCTACACATCTGTGTTATTTAGTTCTATTCCATAGCTATTAATCAGCCAGTTATTTAGGTCTATTCCGTTGCTTCACATCTGTGTTGTTTAGGTCTATTTCATAGCTATCTATCGATCAGTTGTATTAACGGATATGCCATAGTTATCCATTGATCAGTCAAGGTCTATTTCATTGCTGTGCATCGGTGTGCTATTTAGGTCTATTTCATAGCTATCTATCAGTCAGTTGCATTGAGGTCTTTTCCATTGCTCATCATCGGTCAGTTATTTAGGTCTATTTCGTTGCTTCCTGTCACTCTGTTGTATGTAGGTCTATTCGACTGCTGTATATTGGTCCATTGTATTGCCATATCGGCCTATTCTACTGCTATATCGGTGCATTCTGTTGCTATAACGGTCTATTATGTACACTTCTGTCCATACTCGATTGGTCCAGTGCTCTATTGGTCTGTTCTGTTGCTAGATGGGTCTGTTCTATACAGTGCTGCTGCTCTGTCGGTCTGCTCCATTACTATATCGGTCCCTTCCATAGATCTACGCATTGCTATTCTACTCTGGATGAAATTCCTCTCTTTGTGCAGTCAAACTGTTACCTGACGTGGCTTCAATTTCAGTGCTGCAAGATGTTTAGAGCAATCTCATTCCGTTTTGCTTGGCAAGCACTAGGGTTTCCGGTCCCGTTGGCCAAGTTCCCGAGCGGACGGGAATTCCGGGTCACTTCCAGTCCGCGATTGCCCCCAACGGGAGAATTGGAACGGTCCCGTCCGCTGGTCCCGGTCCCTCGGGCCCAGCGGGTTCTGTCTGGCTCACACGGTGCAGTGAGACTCGGGGCTTGGCCGCCTCCCCGCACCGGGCTGCTCCGGACGGGTCTCGGGATTCGCTTGCCAAAGTTGCTCGACCAGACCGAGACTGGACATGCACACGGTGACCCTGATCCAGACCGCAGAAGGGTTTCTCACACACATTTATTTCTCTCTTTGTTACATAGCCTTGAATACGCAACGCTGTGCATATTCATATTCATAATGCAATGTACACATATATCTGTGGTTGCAGCGGGACAAAAGTCACGGTATCACAAGTAAATTAATTCATCATGGTCCCTCTGCTGCCCTCGTGCGACGTCGTCGGGTGCCTCACGGTGCATCAGGCTGTCGAGAGAGAACGAAAGGGTTAGAGCAACAACAGGGTGTGCCAAAAGTCTGCCAAGATGCACAAAGAGCCTGGAGATAGGGAAGAGTCTGGCCCACCCACCTGTCGCTACTTGAGTCCGGCCGCCTTGGCTTTCTGCTCGGCGTTCTGGTACTTGGTCAGGATCTTCCGTTCGTGACCCCCGGGGTTGTGGTGGTTGGTGTGCTGCAACAAGCAGATGTGGGCTGACGCGGTGGTCGGCGGATCACGGCTTCGTACATACCTGCTCGGCCTCCTTCTTGGACCTCTGCTTGCCCGAGTGCCCCGAGTACATGGCCTTGTCCTGGTCGTAGTTGTAGTGCTCGTACTTGTCGAAGTGTTGCTCAGACATTCTTGCTTAGTCTCGCGTTGTTGCTCGCTCAACTATTCAGTCTTGACTGACTCAACAAACGATCACAGAGGCAACTTGAGGAGTCACTCAGTGAATCACTTAAGTCTCGATTACTCAAGCAGACCTTTTTTTAAAGGAAACAGGTGCAACAGAGTGATGAAGTGGAATCACGTTAGTGTCTGGCTGCCCGGGTAAGCAAAGGGAGGAGGGGGGGGGTTCAGGTAGTACATATTTCCCAGAGGGATGTATCGAGCTTCACTCCAGAAGGTGCGAGCTTCAACGAGATGTTTTCAGCACAAAGCTCAAAAACAGATTTTTGGGGTTTTTTTTGAGCTTTTTTGAGCTTTTTCAAGCTTTTTGTCACAGCATTTTTTCGGGACTGACAACTGATAACCTAATCTAACCGACAGCTGAACCCTCGTTGTTACAGTTGTGCCACTCAACAACAACTGAAGCTCTGCCTCAAACTCGTGTTCTTTGTCAAACCCTTTTGTTGAAATTCTCTTAAAGCTTCGTCCCACCTTTGTCTCTCTCGAGCTCGATTGGGCTTGAGACTCGGGCCGACTCGAGTCTCCCCGCGGCTCGACACATCACTACTCCGGCCCCCGGAGACAAGTTACAAACGTGCGGACGCGCAAACAAACCGATCTCGACAAAGCCTCGACTTCTCAGCTGACTCCCTCAGCTCCTCTTTACTCCGTCGTACTACGTGGGACGTGTTTGCACAGGACAACAAGTGCGTGCTAGTTCTCTCACGCATCACGTGGCATTTCCCTGAATAATGCGCAGATCTTGTAGCGCCGCGTGCACCTGAGACCTGGGCCTTGGCTAGGCCTATGGAGGCCCCACCCGGGCACATTCTCTCTCCACGCCCCCCGTCGACACGCACGAGCACGGACACGCGCATGTTGATCGCAGTGAAAGTGAATCACGTCGGGAGCTTTTTTTTCTTTACTGCCCGGGTTTCTCTAGGTTCACAGACACACCTGGACAACAATGCACGGTTGCTGACGGAGTCCAAGGAGTCCAAGGAGTCGGCCAACCCGGCCCAGTCCTTGAGAGCGGAGAGGAGTCAACTGCGCCTGGCAGGAAGTGCCTTGGATAGCAATTGACCGCAGAGGACAACGTTTTTTTGGTCTGATACCTTTGCTCCCCTTTGTACACGAAAGCCAAGGCCGGACTCCACTCAGGCGTCGCGCGGACTCCGTCCGTGAGTGGCGCACCGCGCACGCAGACTGCGCCAGGGAAGCGTAAAAAAGTGGCGCACATTTGCATGCATTCGGTTGTTTCTAGTCAACGAGCCGTGGATTTTACTTTCCATTCGACACTCGTGGTGGAGTCGAGTCACTCGAGTTGGGCGAGGACAACTGGCAGGCCTTCAAGGACGACCCAGAGGCCTTCCAACTTCTCCCCCAGGCTCTTCAGGACGCCGCAGATGGCCAAAGTCAGGAGCCACAGTCCACAACTCGGCCCCCAAAGCTGCTCCTTCAGTGTGTTCACGAACCGTCGAGTGGGAGGGCGGAAATCAGGGCTGAACAAGGTTTCTTCGCTCGATTCCCGCAACTTTGCGGGAATTTCCCAATCCCGGACGAGCCTTAGCTTGCACTCTTTGTATCGCTTCAACTATTGTACTCGCAATTCACACTCCGTAGAAGAGAGAACAGAAGCTACAGGGTGCGTCACAATTTGCTTGCCACCGACTCCAAGTGGTTGTAGCTGGGACTCGACCGGGTGCTTCAGCAGAAGGATCAACTTGGGCAGCGCCTTCACTGGTGGAGAGTTCCAAACATAACTTTTCAGTGTACTGAGCAATTAGTAGATGTGTGATTCCAAGCGATGAAAGTGCGATAAAAGGCATTCAAGAGTTGTTATTCTCATTTCACTTGAGAGACTTTGGCGCAACTGGTCCATTTCTTGTCACGCAACCTTCCAACAAGGCCCACAGACGAGGCCAGACGCGGGCCCCAACAAAGTGTCGGGCTCGGCACGAGCGTGAGGGTGGCCGGGCCTGCAGTTCGGGCTCAGCCCGACTCCATGCCGACACGTCAGAAGACAGAAAAGGATGTTCTGAGCCAAGAGGCATTGAAATCTAGCTGAAGAAGTGCGGTTCCGAACAGATGTTGCCTTTTTTCATCACCAACTACTTTTTCCTCTCCGGAGGACAAAGGCAAATGCGATTGTCACTAAATGAAAAATCTCCTTAGAAAACTTGGCCATGTTGAACAGAAAGTCGTTAGTGCACGTTTTCCAAACATTTCACTTCAACGTACTTGACGCTTACAAAAGCAATGAATGCTTCACGCTGAGACACAGAGCTTATTCTCTAATATTTTTAAGGCGCATGTACTATTGATAAAGAGCATGCTTTTCAAATGACGACTGCAGTAAATGTAGGTGTCCTAGTGAAAATCAGAGCAATTTTCGCATTATCGCCAAATAGCAAAAAAAAGTCGACTTTTTTGCTGCTGATTCGAATCACGAGAAAGCGAATCCTGATTCTGAATCGAATATCGAGTGCTTCAAATCTGAGTCTCTCTCCTTTGTCGGAGGACAAAGTCAAAGGGGTCCCTTTGTCTGCACGAGGTCACTGCTGCCAGCCTCGCTGCCAGCCTCGCTGCCAGCCTCGCTGCCAGCCTCGCTGCCAGCCTCGCTGGCTGACCTCGGCGGGATAGTTGACTTGTAGATGCAAGGGGTTCACCCACCCCTGGATGATGACTGTTTGTTGACCCCGACGACCAGGTGCACCCGGTGGCGCAGGCGTGGACGGCGCCACACCCCGACCGCCGCCGGAACAACCAGACCTCAAGACTGGGACAAAAAATCGTTCTGAAACAGTTTTCTGGCCTAAGTGGAAACATTTGTCAGCCAAAATGCGATAAAAAGTGCATTGTTGTGGCCTGAAAAGAATTGTTTTGCTCTCTCCCTAACATTTTTCAGCCTTTCTGACAAATCTAAGAAGTAACGTTACTTCCAGGCCTCATTTTGCATTTGCACGCAAATCTGCAGAGCTTTGCTGAGTGCGTTATGGTCGCTGAGCCACTTGCTGCAGCTCCTCCTGTCGGCCTCATTGGCTGTGGTTGCATGCACGAACTTGGTCAACAGGTTGGCGGTGAAAAAGGAGTCTCATCTTCAGCCCATCTGACGCTGTTGCCTGGAATGAGGACGAGCTTTTCTCCTGTTGTTCGGGCCCGCGCGCAACAGACGAAGCGGACACGCGTGCCGGACTTAAGCCGGTTCAAGCCGGATTAAGTCAGCTTAACCCGGACTTTTCGTTTTCGCCGAAATTACTCATCCCGTGCTCAACAGGGCATGAACGACTAAGGCGCGTGTATTCTAGGCCAATTCTTCGGAGTGCTATGCAATCACTACAGGGTGTTGTAGCAGAGATGACGTAAGACCTATATTTTCACGCTTCTATAAACAACAGGGTTCTCTTTTTTTTGTTTTTGCTTGGAAACTTTGGCAGCAACGCAAATGTCGCAATTTGTGATTCATTGTTTTGCCTGCAAATCCTTGCAGAATCCACTTGTCAACGCTGGAAAAAAAAAGTACAAGCATGTCTTCCACCACCTTTTATAAGTACATCATTATATGTCATTAAACATGGTCTTTGCACAGCCTAATTTTGTCATATTCCTTTGAATCAACCTGTCTCTACGTCTAGGTTTTGGGTGGTAGAATTCATTGCACTTCTCCTTGCTCACGTTCAGCAACTTCTTGGCTGTTGCGCACGCTTCTCATGTTGCTCTTCTCGTTGCACGGGGCCAACCACGCTTGAACAGGTCAGCACACTTTCCTCTTCAAATCAGCCTGTCTCTGTTGTTGGACCACTGGATCTCGTTGCACTCCTTCTGGTTCTGAGTGACGTCAGAGGCGGCGGTCTCATCCTCCTCGTCTTCCTCCTCGTCCACCAGGAACCTGAAGGAGCCGCTCACGCTGCTCAATTGGTTGTGGCCAGCCTGGGAGTTACGCTTCCTCTTTTGGCTCTTCTTGCTCACGTTGAAAGTCCCCTGCTGCTGGGAGAACCTGTTGTAGGCCGTGGAGCTGTTCTGGCTGCCGACACTGTTCTTCTTCTTGTAAGTGGTCATGGCAGGCACTTGTGGATCAGGCTTCAGCAAGTCTGGATCAAAGGAGGAGCCACCCATGTCGTGCGAGATGTGGGCGGCCGCAACGCCGTGGTTGGCGTCGTTGCCGTCGGTCTCCTCCAAATTCGACAGAAAGACCGGGGTGGGGAAAACCACGCCGGACTTATTGTGCCTGTCCAGCGTCGGATGTCGCCCAGTGAACCACGGGCCCAACTTCATCCCGGACATGTCAGGTTCGTCAGAATCCGATGTGTATCCGGCGCTGTCGTCTGCACCGCTGCCGCCGCCGATGCCGCCGGCGCTGCTGGAGGCAGCTTCGTCCTCGTCGCTGGCGCCGGAGGTCGACGTCGACGCCTTGAGCAGCTTGATGTGCCGCTGGCGCAGCCCGACGCCAGCTTCGTTGTCCAGTCTGTAGTGAGTCTCGCTCTTGTAACTGATGGAGACGGCGACCACGATCAGGCACAGGATGGAGACGCCGCAACAGACGCCGATCAAGATGTAGGCCAGCTTCTCTGGGTTCACCCGACCGCCTCCACTGGTCTCGGCCTCCCTCGCTTTCTCCGCCTGAAGTGGCTCCAGCTCCAGAGCCCCGTTGGACAACCCCTGCTCTGCAAAGCGGTCGTTCCGGAGGGGCTTCTTGCCATGGAACGGATTTTGCGTCGGCACTGCCTGCGGTGGCGTCGTCGAGGGCGTTGATGACGGAGTTGGCAGCGTTGATGGCGGCGTCGGGGGTGTTGGCGACGTTGGCGGCTGTTTCTGGCGCACACGAGGCGGTCGCGGAGGAGGAGGAGAAGGAGGAGGAGGAGGAGAAGGAGAAGGCTGAGGCTGAGGCTGAGGCTGAGGCTCGAGCAGCAGCTCCTTGAACAAGACTTGTTCCTCTTCTTCGGCGGATGACCTGATTTCCTCTTCGTCATTTCCGCCTGCCTCCGGATTTCCGGGTGGAAAATATGGAAATTCTTCATTGTCTTCCACTTCCCGTGTGCCAATCAAATCAGCCAGATCTTCGACCTTAAGGACGACGACATCGTCGTCTTCTGCGCCGTCAGGCTGGCCTTCATTGGACTCTGTGCCAGAGACGTCGCTCTCTTTGTCTCCGGGATGGATCGGTTCAAACTCCTCGCCTTCTTCATCGCTCTCGACCAAGACTCCGTTGACTGACGCAACGCCCACTTCCTCACCGTCTTCTTCGTAGTATTCCTCATAAATGTAGTAGTACTCGTCGGAGTCGTCGTACAGGTAGTCGGGGCTGAACGTGGTGAGGATCGCAGCAGTTGTTGTGGCAATCGTAGTCGTTGTCGCAGTAGTCGTTGTTGTGGTCTTAGTTGTTACAGTCGTTGAAATCATGTTCTTGCGGTCCTCTTCCTCATAGTCGAAACTTGAAGTGAGCAGAGGCCTCTTCAAGAGGCGTATATTGGATCTGACCACACTCTGGTTCGTCCTCTCCGGACCCGGAGTAGCTGTCTCTAGGCCTAGATCGGGTCTCTGTAGGCCTAGATCGGGTCTCTGTAGGCCTAGATCGGGTCTCTGTAGGCCTAGATCGGGTCTCTGTAGGCCTGGATTCGGCCCCGCCAAGCCCTGACTGGGTTCCTGGAAGCCCAATTTATTCTCTGGTTGGCCAAGGTTGAGATCTTGTAGACCCAGGTTGGTGCTGCCTGGGCCTGAATGAGGCCTTTCTCCCAGGCCTAAACCGTTGTTGGTAGGCCTCTGCCTGATGGGGACCCGGTTCTTCACCCTGTTGCTCGTCGTCCGGATGAATGGATTGTGCTCGTTCCTCACCCTGTTCTTTTTCCTGAAGATGTCTTCCCGCTGCTGCCCAAAGAAGTTGGACGTCCTCTCCCTCTGGCTCGGCGTCTTCGTCCCGTACGTCATGTCTACGTCCGGGGGCGCGTGAAACGGCGTGAGCTCGCCGCCCACACCACTTACTTGGCGCAAGTCCGGGGCAGTGACAGCCGCGCCGGGCGGTTGGCGTTCGTGGCGCACACCCTTGCTCTGAGCGTCTAGAGGAAAATACGCCGGCGTCGGTGTCGTCGCCGCCGTTGCAAACTCGGTGAAGGCGAAGGCCGGGTGCGCTGGCAGCTGCGGCGCAGGCGCAGACGACAACGGCAACAAGATAGACTCTTCGTCGCCTTCGTCCTCAGGATAGTACAAGTATTCAGTGGTGGCGGCGTCTTCCTCGTCACCGTCTTCGTCCTCGACGTCGTTCTCCTTCACCTCCTGGACTGGGGCCGCTTCAGTGGGCGAGCCGCTAGTGGCGCGGATGGCGGGCAGGATCTCGTAGTAGTCAGGATCCTCGTCTTCCTCTGCTTTCTGCTCAGTGTCGGCGAAGGTGACGTTGTAGACGTAGTGGACGTCTTCCAGCGTGATGTTGCGCGGCTGCTCTAACAGCGGTGGCCACGATGGCGACGGCGTGAAATTAGCCGCCGTCCGCCTCACGTCCCTGATCGTCGGCAACTCCGAGTTAGCGAGCTGGTGCAGTGTGATGGGCGGCGAGGGCAACTGCTGCGGGTGTGGCCGCGGCTGCGGCCGCGGCTGTGGCCGTGGGTGCGGCTTCGGCTGGGGCAGCGACTGCGGCCGCGGCTGCGGGTGCAACTGGGGATGCGGCTGCGGCCGTGGGGGGCGCCGCACGTCGCCGTCCTGGTTATTTCGTACAACGGTCAACGGAGGAGTCAAGTTAGAGTCAAGCTTATTGATTGATGTCTGTAGAAAAGGCCTTGACTGAGGACTCGAAGGCCGATATCTTCTGACCTTTGAATTAGGAAAGTAGTTATTTTGTCTTCTGCTCGGATAATAGTTGAAAATGCGCCGGTTGTCGGGGTCGGACGCGCCGGCCTCGAAGACTCGTCCAGGCTTGAGGTTTTCCCGCAGCTTCGGGACGCTCTGGTCACTCACGTCCAGCTCGTCGGGGAAGGAGTAGCCGCTGGAGACGACGAAGGCATCGGCTTCTGGCCCAGCAGTCACGACCTGTTCTGGGGGTGCGACTGCGGCCTGGCGTATGTCGGTCTGGACGCCGGCCTCCACCACTTTGTCGTCGTGTCTGTCAGTCACGTCTTGGGGCTCGACCTCATTCCTCTCTGCTTTGGCCTCACCGCCCAACTTCTTGGGCGGACAAAGCGCTCGTAGCAGCTCTGCCATTTGTCCTCCGCCGCTGCCCCCATTGTTCTTGACCAGCGGCATGCGGAACTGCGCGATGAGGTCCCAGAGGTAGGCGTCGAGCGCCGCCTTGGCCGCGACGGGGCCCCGGCGTGCTGCCGTGTCGCCCAGGAGCGCCTTGGCGGCGGCGGCGGCTTCGCGGCAGAAGCCGCGCACGTCAGCGCCTCCATGGGTGGCCTTGCTGACCTTGGCGTATCCGGACTTGAGGCTGGCGCCACCGTGATGGACGATGTCGATCCCTGTAGCGCTGGAGAGCGGATCCAGCAACTGCACGGGTCTCTTCCTGAACTCGTGCTTGTCCCGCAGTCTCTTCTTCTCCTGATGATACCTCCTCAAGGGCTTCCTCTTTCTCCTCGCGGTCTGCTCGGTGGTTGTCGTGGTCGACGACGACGACGACGTCGTCACGTAGTTCTCGGTCACCTCCGAGGGAGCATCGAAGACTGGCAGAAACGACCCCAGCAGGGAGGACAGAAAGGACTTGCTCTCCTCCGCCTTCCTCGTCGGCTTCCTCCTCCTGACTTGTCTGTTTTGGTCCGGATCACCTTTGCTGGTCCACCTGTCGAGGAGGCTCCTGTAGCTGTCGAGCCAGATGTTGACCCTGGAGGAGCCCGGGTCCTCCACAGCCTGGTGCTGGTCGGGGATCCTGCTGACGCCGAAGGCCGGCGCGACCAAGAAGATGACCAATGCCCTCTGCGTCCACCACATGTTCAGAGCTCAGGGGTGACGCAGCTTCTCGCCGGTGAGGGCCATGCCGGTCGTGGTGGTCTTGGTCTTGGCCGTCGCCGTCGTCGTCCTGCAAGAGAGACAAGGTGTTCGATGACGCGTGACTGTCAGTGCACCTCATGTCACTCAGGTCATTAATGTGTGCGTGCACCTATGACTGATTGGATGCTTTTGTCCTTTTCGACTTGTGGCTGTTCTGGGACGACAAAAACCTTCGCCACCGCAGCGAGTAGGAGGCCTTGACCTGGACGTCATGCACGGATTCGTCATTAACCCATTAATTAGCAGACTAATTTATTGTGCTTCTTCGGATGATGACTTGAAGTCACCAAGAGACTCCGGAATTTTAGTTGAAAAAAACCCCCTGCTGTTCGATTGGTGGCGAGCGAAAAGAGTGCGAAGTGGGTGCAAAATGTTTGTCTCCAAAAAGAGCTGCAATTTTCAGTTGTTCACCTCAAATTCCGACGTCACAATTTCTTTTGTCTCCTCTAGTTAAAGGGTGAATGACAATGGAGGCCTGAGAAAAGAAAATTACGCAGGAATGACTCTTTTCTGAGGGTCAAGAAGAGAGTGTGAACTCAGGGTATCAGCCCTGCCATCCCCCCCCCCTTTCTGCCACGTACGACTGTGGCCAGATCTCCCAGATCTGCCAGAGATTTCTGCGAATGCGTGCAAATAACAAAGATCTGTTGCGCAAGAGGCTGAGAGGCGGCGTCGATTTGTCTCGCCATCCATATGAATATGTTGCTGCTGCCTGCGCACACTTTCACTGCGACTTAATTGTCCGAGCGAGTGCACGATGAGTCACAAAGAAGCTCTGGGCCAAGCTGCTTTTTGGCGGCTCACACGGTCCTTTTTTTGGCCATCATTTCGGGCTCAAAGCAACATTCTTTGGCATTTCACGCTGGGCTTGATCGAAAAATTGGACTTTTGCGCGCTCGGTGAGACAATTGACGGAAGAAGTTAAGTCGGTGCTTTATCTTGAAGGACGTTTTGTAATGTTTGGTCTGGGAAAGAGACAAAAAAACATTTCTGCTACCAAATTTAAGAGCTTTTAAAAAGTTCGGAGAAAAAAAACCCTTGCATGAAACCAACCGATCAAATCCAAAGCATTTTTGTTACGCATTTCATTTTCCGGGAAACCGCATACGAAACAATGATTATTTCTTACCAGAATGATTCTATTCAAACGTGCTGGATTAATTTTTTGGGAAGTGTGGCAAGAGTCTGAAGTTGCCCAGGAAATTTTCTTTCTGCAAACGCCTTCACTGTGCAACGGGACAGTCACAACTGTTGCAACTTGCGAGAGCAATTTTCTCTGTGTCCACTCGTTCAGACACCTGTCGGAGTCCGGCGTGGGCGCTGCCGGTGCCGCCGCTCAAGAGGAAGAGGACGCACTGCAAACTGTCTGGCCGAGCGTTTTCTCGGCGAATCCACAATTCCGCCAGCAAGAAATAACTGTCTTCGGCTGCTCTTCTTTTCCGCAAAGCGGTAAATGGCGACTGAAGCCGAGTTTGGACTTTAAAGCGTTTGGCGGGCGCCTCCGCCAGGAAGGCCACGGACTCCTCAAGTCACGGACCCCTCAACGCTTGACTGCGCTCCTGGCGAGCGAGCGGACGGACGGGCGAGCGGACGCGCCGGCGGACGCGCCAGAGGCGAACTGCGGAGTCCATGACAAGAAGTCCATGACTACGTGTATGTAAAGGTAACGAAATCACTCGGGCATAAATAGCGGAGGCATCGCTTGTGACCGATGGATTCGCTGAGGGCGCGTTTGCACAATGCGCGGCCGCCGCCGGCGGCAACGGCGAGACCGACTTGGCCAACGCGGCCGAAGACCTGCCCGCAGTTCTTCCGGACTCGGCCTGACAAGACGGAAGTACTTGCCACGTTCCCGCTCCGCGCTGCGCGACCAAGACTGTCCGGCCGAGTGCGGACGCATTCTGCGTGAACAAGATCGTGGATCCGGAGTCACAAGAGCAGAACTGACGAAGAACTCGTATTCCGAATATTCTCCTTGGACGTCACTGTCAGATTGAACATTTTCACTTCAACCTCCATTCGCGACCTCGAATGACCTCGATGGTCCAGTCTGACTTCATCCACTCACACCTTTGGGATGTTGCTGAGCGACTTTGCTGTTATGGACTTTGGCCAAGTGATGATTAAGCAGAAATATGATATAGATGAAGACTCTAAAGGAGGACTTAAAGTAGGATAAGATTATGATTGAAGACAATCTAACCTACCGATCGGTACAGCCATTATTTCACTGGCTGGCCTCAATGTGTGGCCTCAGTTTCCCTCAGCAGAGGACTTCAAGTGACCTCTCAGGTGAGATTCTCTCTCCTCCTCTCACCATATGATAAATACTAGGGTTCCGAGAAATATGTACTTAAAATACTTGGATGAAGTCCAAACTTTCACAATGCTTAAAATACTAAACTATTGTCTACAGTATCTATGTACTTCATCACTCAGAGTATAATTTGAAGAGAATGAATTGAAATGTTGATCTTGTGAAAACTGCACTGCCTTTGGCTACACTTTATCAAGGGGCCTCTTGAAGCTGCTGAGAAGCACATCGAAGCTGTGGATTGCTTTGTCAGCCTCTTCTCCATATGATCCCAATGAAAAGCAATGCAGACTGACAGATCAGAATGCTAAGCTTGTAAGAGTGTCTGATGGGAAAATGTAAGTCTAAATGATGCCCTAATGTGCATTAGGGCCTAATGTGCGTCAGGGCCTAATGTGCGTCAGGGCCTAATTGCGTCAGGGCCTAATGTGCGTCAGGGCCTAATGTGCCTTTGCTGCCTGCCGGTTTTGTTTGCCATTGCATACATGGGGGGAGGGATCGGTTTAGTTGAGACACTTAGTTATTGTTTTACTTACCTAACTATAAAAGTCAAAATACTTACACTTACCTAACTACAATTTCTTCCGGATTCCTCGGTCACTGATACTGGTGATGCGTCGGGCTAGCTTTTTCTCGAGCTCGGGTCAAGGTTTCGAGCCTTCGAGCTCGGGCCTAGGCTCGAAGCATCTCTATATCTATCAGCTGGCGATCTTCCAGGAGATATCCTGGAGGGGGGGGGGACTGAGGTGACCGGTCACCCCTGTGTACATCATGACGACGAAGCACCTGGCGAGTGTGATGATACCGCGGGCTGTCGCATCAAAGGGCTCAAAGAATGGATCCTGTCTAAAATTGGATACCGGCTTACTGTACATCACCACTCCAAAGTCGACACGTGCGTGGGTGACAACTTCTTCGTCTTCTAGCAGGATGACGCACCCGCTCACACCTCGAACAGCAGCCGGGAGAGGTTGGAGAAGAACGTGTCTCTCGAGCCGCCAGTTTTGAACTACTTTGGCATGTGGGCGCCCGTCAAGGCAAGGCTTGCTCTGTCCGCCAGGCGAGCATCGATGCCCTGCAAGGCCGGGGTGAACAAGGAGAGCGTCGACGTGTCCGAGGACAACATACAAAACGTGTGCGAGTTCTTCAGGAGGTGCGAGGTTGCCTTTTTCGTCGCGACATCATCGGACGTGTTATGCCCATCCATGCCCACGACGGAGACGTCGGCTCCGGCGGGGACGACCGGTGCCTCCTCGATGAGGACACTGAGGCCGCCTGCAGTCGCAGCAGCGGAGGTTTCTCAAAAATCGCCTAGCTGGAGTTAGTTTTAAATAAATATGTATTATGTATATTTATGCATGCTCTGGTTCCTCTCCATTGTGAATGAGCACGATTGGGACCGCTGGCTCCTCCTGCGACGTCAAACCGGCCTTTTTTGACTGGGCCTGAAGGCCTCCGATCACACTTGGTCGATCACAAGTGTACCAGGCCTGCTGCAATCCGGGTGAGGGGAGACCCGTTGAGCCCGCATTCCGTGAGCAGCGACGACGTCGACGGCAGTGCTGTTGACGTCACAAGGAGAGCATCGTCATGCAGTGGCACAGCTCGTGTCACGCGGACACGCGCAAGTAGACGTCCTATTTTGGGAACGCGAGCGTCAGGCTAAGGACAAGTGCCAAGAAAAAGTTCCCCTAAGGTCGCGCGCTCCAAGGAGAAAGCGCTTTCTCGGCGCAGTTTGCGGCCAAAGTGAGCCAGAGAACGACTGTTTGAGCACAAAGAGAAGTCGTCAGCTCATGATCTTGGCCACGTAATCCGCAAATTGCTGAGAAGATGGCTGGCTTCGACAGCTACTCGGCCGGCGGCAACTGGAGGAAGCCCAGGATGAAGGTCTACGACTACAACCAGGTGGCCAGCAACGAGATCTAGCCCATGACGCGCGCTAATCACCTCTTTTGCCAGGACTTCGGGGGGAATTACTACCAGCCCATGATCCAGTACATCTACGAGAAAGAGGCCGAGGGACCCTACCACACCAAGAGGGAGGTCTACTTGCCGGAGAAGGCGGAGATCACCTCGGATAAGTACACCAACATGTGAGTGAACGGATAAGATAGAGCGCAGTCAAGGTGAACATCAAATCGGCACCTGCAGGCGGTACAACGACCACAGCCCCACCGACATCGATCTGGACCGATTTCTGACCAGGGCGTACAAGAAGCAGATCAATGAGCTGAACTCATCCACAGGTCAGTTCCAGCAACAAACAATCCTCATAAGCGAGCTTTGATATGATGTTATCGCACTTTTCCACCGGTTCGTTCAGCTTGCACAAGGCTCCGCGACGCCAATTTCAGAGCCCAGAAAGTCCGACCTCAAGTTGTCCCCCCTGAAGTTGCTCTGACTCACTGTATAAATCCCCCTCCCCCTTGTGTCGGTTAGCCCGTTGCCAACGAGAGACTCTCCGTCAGTCTAAGCTGAACACAAGTCTCCGGGCGGCCCCGCCCTCAGCCTCGGCCGACGTCGAGTTCTACGTCAAGGAGTTGAGGCACCTGAGAGACAGGCCCAGGCCTGAGTTCTATGGCCTCCATTACGACCCGCTGTTCTACCATGACCTCGTCCATAAACCCCTGTACTACCACTAGAAGACGATTGAACGGTATCATCCACGGTATCCTACTCGTGTGACTCACAGTGACTAACAGACAGCCGCACTAACTCCTCCGTGACCATTGAAACCAGATCAAGTGTGTCTTCCCTAGCCAAGGCTCACAGACTGATGCTCCACAACAGCAAGGACGACACGTACAAGACCGGCCAAGAGTTGCTCGGCTACCACATGGGGTGCGACAACGACAGAAAGCACTACACCAGAGAGCTGGTACAGCACAGATTGGCCACTGCTTGGGCATAATCATGTGTGGATGAATTTGCAGAGCTTGGCCAATTTTAGAAAGCATTGGCAGGAAGATGAAGCACTGAGGCAAGAAGAGAGAAAGAGAATCCAGAGAGCAGAAATGGAGGCTCAGATGAGAAGACAGCCTTATGACACTTATGGATACACGAGGGAAGCACGATGAGTGATCATTTTCGTAATGACGGGGGTAATTAAGTCGTTAGAGCTGGAGGAATCTGCAAAACGCAACTGTTCTTTGTCCGAGTATGGCTGGGATGCTAAATGATCACTCACCGGTGCTGGGAACCGCAGAGACCCCTGGACCGGACTGGGACCCATTCCTCTGCCGGACTATGAGCAGATGGAGGACGAGAAGACCATGGAGAACGTCAAGGACGTCAGAGCCAAGCTGTACTGGATCTACAAGCCCAAGAACCTGGCCGAGTGCAAGGTATGACATGCGTCTCCTTCACTTGCTAAAACCTTTTCTTCACCTGCCCATTGATCGCTGACGATCATAGTTGTCAGTGTACAGTAAAAATAATGAAGATTTGCTAAAGGACGCATGTCATGCCTCACACTGTTAGAGTAACGCACTGCACAGCGTCATTCCATAACCTCAGTATACACAAACAATGCTGTGCATAATATCTAGAGGAGTTGGCACAATACTGTATATGCATGGCATCTTAGTTCTTACCCTAATATGCTAGTTCTGACCTTAATAGAGCTAAAACATAGCGTACGTTAACCTGAGCCGACGAGCGGTGACGTCATCTGGTGTCCCAACTTTGCAGCAATGGCTCGAATCAGCATGATCCACGCCGCCGCCTCCGTCCGTCACCAGCCCCACTCTCCACTCGACAACGTCAACACCCCGTTCGACTCCATCAGACTCTTGAAGGGCGCTCCGCCAGGAAGGGTTGGTGCTGCTTTGCATGGTCAGAGGTGAAGAGTGCCTTAAACCTGTGTCTTCCTCCCAGGAGCGCGTCAACCACTACGCCAAGGAGCTCAGCTCCATACGAAAGCACCAGAGCGACTACCGCAACGCCCTGGACCGCCACGTCTTCGAGGTCAACACGGGCTACACCGACGCCTTCGACTACCACCACAACTTGTACAAGGGCGCCCCCGACTTGAACTACAAATTCTACGTACCGGAATTGGTGGCGGACTACGTCAGACGGATCTAGACCAAGGTGGAGGACTAGGCCACCACCTTCCAGGACCCTCTCCTGGCCCTGCACGCGCTCATTGCTAGATTTTCTATAAGTATGTTGTGTTCACCGATGTCCTATGCACAGGGTGCTGTCCTCACCTTATGTAATAGACTTTTTGTTGCTGTCGAGCTGAATATACACATGTGACATACGGTATCATACGTCCTGTCCATGGAGGCTTCTAGTTGCAGGACAGACAGTACCGACAGTATCGCTCCATCGTTCTAGAGTGAAAAGTCTGGTCTCCAGACAGACGTGATGCGTTCCCGATGCTCGTGTTCTCGTTGCTCTCGTCGTCCAGGTCCAACAGCTGGCGCTGCGCGAGCATCAACACGAGGGAGCCACACGTCTACCACGTGTGGAGGAGGGCTCGTGCCTCTCTCTACCTCCAGTATCCACCTGTCGGCACTGAACAAAGTTCGTCGTTCACGCGCTCTGGACAGTGATCACCATGGCCAGCCTAGACCTGGCGTAAGCTCTTGGATGTTGAACGTCGACGAATCCATCCAGACTGCACTCTTCCAAGCTCCCCCTCGAGGCTGAGTGGGGATGATGATCATGTGCACGAAGGCCACTCTGGCTCCAGCCATCAACGACAAGCTGCTGTTGTCTTTCTCGTCCAGCATCTGGACTGTTGTCGGCCTCTCCCTGAGTCCAAACAATCGCACAGCAAAATCAGCATGCAAAAGAACAGAGTCTGTACGATGTTTTATTTTTTTTCCTTTTCTCGCTCGCTGTCACAGCATAAAGTTATTGTACTGACAATGAGGAAATACAAGAAACAAGTTGTGGGCCTGCCATCATCATCATCATCATCACGATCATCATCGCCATCACGATCATCATAGGCATCATGGAGAACAACAACGTGTGGCGCAATAGGAGTCACACCAATACTCTGTCTGTGCAACTGATTCTTTCGCCAATTGTCTGCCTTTCGCAACAATAAGTGTTAGCACTGAGAAGCTTCATGTTTTTGAAAGTTTTCCAGCCAGCTTGAAAGTTGTGCAAAGCTGCACAGGAGCTTGGACGTCTAATCTGTTATGTACATACGTGCGGTGCAAAGTACTATGGCCAGAAAAGTCCAAGGATGAGCTGATCCGGCACAACATTGTTCTGCAGTATGTCTCATGATACTACGGAGCTGTATGTACAGGTGCAAATGCAGCTCAAGGTCGGGGTCTCTAACCCAATTTCCATCGCTCAGTGCACTGACCAAACTTTGTGGCATCAATGGAGACTTTCTGTTGCACTCTCAGCTGTCGAGTCCATAGACTTCTGCATTCACCAGACACTAGAATGTGATCAGCTTTTGTACAGGTTGTTTTAGTGAACGAGAGCATGCAAAAACACAGAGCAATTGAACAAAAGACTCATGTGGACGCTATGTACGTATATGGCAAGATCTAGGAAGCATCATCAAACACCGTATTCACTGTGTCAATCAAGCCACCCTGAAAAGGTTCACCTCCCCATGGGTTATTGTGACAGGTGGGCAAAGACCATCATGGGGGGGCTCTGTGACGACTCAAGCAAGCTTTGCCAGACTTCTCACACTAGCAGGGGGATGAAGCGTGGCTTTTGTGAGAGGTTTGCCAGGGATTATTAGGCCGGTCATGGGCAGAGAAGGCCTTCTGTCAAGACTGCAGGTTTGCCAGACCTCGTGCACAGGGTGTGAGGTTGACCTTTCGAGCGGTGGCAGATCATGAGAGTAAATATGGTGAGCTTTTTCTCTTCTTTCTTTCACTCCCTATGCAGTATGTACACACTCTTCCTCGATCTTGTCCACGTATTTGTGTTGCGTGGACCTTTGCAAGTGTTGACACATTCGCTGAAACAGGCCCAGAGTTAGAAAAAGAGACCATGACGAAAGCTCACACACACACACATGTGATTGATTGTCTGCTTAAGATTAGAGCAGTGACTGCTGCTATATTGTTTTAAGGGGACTTCTCGTAGATAAAAATCACAAAAAGACAACCACACAATTCTTCTCTTTTCTGGCTTCTAAACCCTCAGGTAATCTATTAGCTGTTCAGACTCACTAACTGTCTCTTGGTGTTGCTCTGGCTTCTCTGAAAAAAGGAACACAACAGGAGTGACAACATACAATGAACACTGATAAAATGTCGAGGGGATTATTGGATAAGAACACAGTTACTTTATGAGTACAATTCTACCTAGTGAACATAAAGAGAACAGTTTAAGGAGCCACTACATACTCACTACTGTACTTACAATAGCTTGTGAACAACCGTGGTGGCATTTTTGTAACATTGACGTATGCAGCATAACGTGTTGAGGAAGAAAAACAGAACTAAAACACCAGCGCTACAGTCGAGACCGTTGGCTGTCCCGAATCGGTACGCGCGTTCTGGTCCTGTGAGGTGAGCGACTCCATGGTGTTGGTGGAGGTGAGGGTGGGGTAGGAAGAGGGACCCGCTCCTTAGTGCTCCAGCATCAGTGCCTCATGAGGTAGCTTCTTTGTCAAGGTCATCATAGCCTTAGGGTCAGTGGTGTTACTCAGGGTTAGGTCCAGGTCAGGTTTAAGTCAGGTTTAAGTCAGGTTTAAGTCAGGTTTAAGTCAGGTTTAAGTCAGGTTTAAGTCAGGTTTAAGTCAGGTTTAAGTCAGGTTTAAGTCAGGTTTAAGTCAGGTTCAGGTCAGATTCAGCTTAGCTTCAGACTAAGTAAGTTTCAGGTTAGATTGGTCAGGTCTAGGCTCAGGCGAGCTTAGTTACCTTAAGGTTAGTTAGTTTGGACGTCTAAGGTTCCCTTTCATCCATTGGACCAGCTTCCCCACACTTATGCTGGTGGAGGGAGCCGGCAAACCTTCCAGAAGTGGAGGAGGACAAGGAGGAGGACAAGGAGCGGGTCCACACCTTCCCGGGGATGTCGGCCAGGGTCACTCGGCTACTGCTGCACACGCTAGCTCGATCAGTGGCGTGAGGCCAAACAAAAACCATCCATGCATTCATCCATCTATCCATCTCCCCACCCATCCCTCTGTCCGCCCGCCAGTTGTGGCCGCCGCACTTGGAGGCGGCCTCGATCTCTGCAGTTGCTGTCGTGTTTGACATTGCTCTCGTTGTAGACGTACACGTAGTTGCAGGTGTGGACAAGTGCGCACACTCGTGCGCACACAGATAGGAGAGCTTGGTCGGTCCTACAGGTGGAGGGCCAAAAGCATGCTGGGCCCACTCTTCCAGCTATGTACGATACTCTAATTACTAGCAGACGTATGCAGTTAAAAAAACACACTCTCCGTTGGCTCCACTATAGAATCTTAAAGATGTTGTTAACAGGGTGGTTTATTCACAAGGAAGGGATTAAGAGAAGAATGGAAAATAAACGGGTCTTTGGTTATGTGGGATTGGTCCAAAATCAAGGTTTGTCCCTTATCTTTTGGAGAGGTGTAACGCAAAATAGAGATGTCTTTACATGGTTTTTGTTTGCTTGAACGTACCTTCCGTAGGAAAACATGAAGCTCTTTTGTTTTGTACTTTCATATGTTCTGTCTGCGCTACTGCAACAACATCATCATCACGGACAACTGCTTCGGGTACAATCACGTCAGCTCTAATCCCCTCAGCTCCTCGGGCTCTACCGGGCTCACGCACAGGAAGAACTCTGCCAAATTCATAAAGAGACCCCTCGAGTAGGGATTGTAATATTTACCTCTGGCGTTCTTCAGGTAGCTGTAGCGCTTGTAGTTGAACATCTCGTTCGTCGTCAGGTTCATGGCGGCGTAAAGCAGCTGCAAGAGGTTAGGAGTCAGTGAGCAAAACACCAAGAACTTGAGGGACTGCCAGCACTTGAACGACAGACAGGTGGTGGCCACTGACCAGCAGGTGGCCGACTTTACCGTGAACCCTGACAACAGCCATCCTAGACCACAGAAAATGAGTGCCTCGATGAGACCAATGATGTAGAGGAGCTTCCACCCCTCCATGCTGATACAGTAGAAGGCGAAGAAGATGGTGATGGAGCAGTTGATGGCCACACTCAGCGTGAAGATCAGGAACCAGGCTCTACGGGGGTGGCAAAAGAGGGAAAACAGTGTCGGTTGCACAGTAAAGATCCGATCTAGCAAAAGATCCGCCCCAACTTGATAAAAAGCTTATCATTTTACTCCATCATAGTCATAATAGATCTCCCTAACATTTGCCCAGCCCACCTCGTAAAACATGAAGCTCTCTCAGAAGCTGGAGCTGACAAGATACTCTCGTACCTGTTCCTCAGTCCCACGCAGTTGTAGATGTAGGGACAGTGATGGTCGAACTGGTCGACGCACCTGTCGCAGATCCTGCAGTGTTTGGCCCTCAGGGGCCTGACGACTCTGCACGTGTGACACAGTCGAAGCATGTCGTGGTGCCGGTGGCCCTTCCACTCGTCGTAGTAGGCGATCTGCTTGATGGCTCTGAACAAGAAGGGACGTCATCAGCCTGATCAAGTCAGCCTGATCTTTAAATCTTAAGGATTCATCAGCCCGACGAATCTTTCTCCAGATCAAATAGTGTCAGTGAACCTTCAGAAGCTTCGTGTCTAGAGAGAGTTTCATGACAGGGGTTCCCGAGTCATAGACCTTCAGGGCTTCTCACACTTTAGACTCAAGGTCTTCTCCGTGACTTTGCCTAATGCTAAAACACCCGGTACCAGCGACCGATCAGGTGTGCGTTCCTGACTACATACCTGTGGTACTCTTCAGTGTTCTTGGCCAGAAACCCTGGATCTCTCTGGTTGGCCACGAGCAAACTCACCCACATGACCAAGTTCATGAAGAGGAATGTGTAGTGGGTCTGGGGCAAGATCTCCCAGGTGACGGGCACACACTGAGGGCAACGAAGGAGACTCATGACCAATGGCCAAACTTCCAGCTTGCTCTTACTCACCCGTAGAAAGTACATTGGATAAGCCCACAGCAGGACGCTGGCGAGAAAGAACAGGAGCGGACCCTTGGTCTTGCCGGACTGGCCGAACACGAGCGTCCTGGGAGGAGGAGTAAGGACACACGGACTTGGTGACGTCCAAACACACTTGAGCCGCGTGCTCACTATGTGCGCATGCGGACTGCGTACGTACCAGATGTCCAGAAAGACCGGCAGGAAGGTGTTCCGCCTCCTCTTCTCGCCCTCCAGGAACTTGATGATCTCCTCGTGGCCGTGCTTGGCGGCCAGGTCGAGAGGAGTCTTGCGGTTGCGGTCCCTTGGTTCCATGTCGACGCTGCTCTGATAACAGTGAGGGACATTTTTCAGCACGTGTCTTCGCCAGCTGAAATGCTTTGGTAGTCCATACCTTGGCGCAGAGCAGCTTCACTGCCATCAGGTTGCCCGAGATGCACGCCAGGTGGAGCGGGGACGACCCGAAATTGTCTGGCTTCTGCGGGTCAAACCCGGAGTAGATCAGCATCTGCAAGAACACGAGTGATCGCCGTTCAGTCTGCTGGCTGGGTCCGGATGACTGGCGTAGACCCGACCGGTCCGTTGGCACCTACCTGCATCAGCGCCGGAAAGCCCTTGTACGCAGCCCAGTGCAACGCCGAGTCGCCATTCATGTCCGTGAGATGCGGCTGCGCTCCTCTACCCAATAGGTAGGCGGCCATCATGGAGCGCCCGAACATGCAGGCCATCATCAGAGGCGTCAGACCCTTGTGGTCTGTGGCGTCCACGGGCACACCAGCCTATTTGGTGGACGTGCAACTGATCATTACGTACAGACTCCTTCTGGCTGCTGTCCACACTTACGCTGAGTAGCTCGTCGACGACGGCGACGTGGCCGTTGCGGCTCGCCCAGTGGATAGGTCGAGGTCCTTGACCGTTGTCTGAGTGCAGGTCCACTCTGCAGAGTATGCATGCATGTACATAAAGTACAGTACGGTCAATGACACCGATACCTGGCTCTCTTCTGCACCATGAACCTGGCGATGGCCACGTGACCATTGAGCGCCATCCAGTGCGCCGGACTGTGGCCGTACTCGTCGCGGTCCTCCAACAACTCCGGCCCGAAGCGCTCCCACAAGTACTCGACTTGGGACGTGGACCTGGGATAAATGATGGCAGCAATGACAATAGTGCTTGCACTGCTTGGGGTGTCATTCAATTGAGGGCGTTTGGTTCATATAACAATAACACACAGTGGTGGAAAGATTAAGAGTCCCATTGACATCACTATTAAAACTGAACCTGGTGGAGTAAAAGCTTTATTAAGAACAATGTGGGCTCGATAGCAGGGATGATCTTGGTGATGTGGATCAATCCTTGCCAGGTTCAGCTTACACAACTTGGAGGTAGTTGAGGTCGATGATCTCGAAGCTGTCACACTGGTTTTAGTGCTGGCTGTCATGAATTCGGCTCTACGCAGTATAGAAACTCTCTTTGCATCGTTGGAAAGCTTGAGACCTGAGCAGCTTTAAGCTATTGGATAAAATATCACACTTAAGCAAGAATAATGAAACATATAAAGAGTTCAGGCTCGATTGCTCGAATCAGGTGGCGTCCACGTCTGCACCGAAGTGGACCCAGTGTAACTTTCTTAAGACTGCAGCTGCGCAGACCCTGTTTACACTGTTAGAAAGCTTCAGGAGTTAGGGTTATTTTCTTTTCTTTAGGACAAATAACACATTAAAGGCAGTGCTGACTGTTGACAAGACATTACTTCACTGCAGCTTAGGGAGCGCCCACTGCTAAACGGAAACGTAACTAAATGACTGCTCTAATGGGCTGACCCCATGTGCCAAATGACTCTTTTGGCAGGAATTTGGCACCTCTACATGCGTGTCCATGTATGTGCTTATTCATTTTATGGTAAAATATGGTCATCCCAGAAGCTGCAGCAGCAGCCCTGCTTACCCCGCTCTCATGGCCTCGAACAGGCTGTCCTTGGCGTGCTCCCTCTCCGTCTGGTCGACCAGGACCTCGTCCCACACGAACGCGTCCGCGCATGTCTCGATCTTGTCGCCGTCCAGCGTGCACGCCGCCATTTCCAGCGTCAGCTTTGAGCACACAACCGCGATATCACCATGCACCGTTGGTTCGGAGGTCATAAGAGGTTCGCCATCTTACACTCCTTTCTCCTGAAAGGGACCCACGCACTTCGTCCAGGGTTGGCACGATTTTGCGACTGCGCCCACTTCTTCGTCAAGCACGACACAGACGTCAACAGCTGCGACGCCGTCGACTCAGTCGACGTGGACCTCGCGTCGTCCACCACTTTGTCGACCTCAGCCTCTGACCACCTCAGCCTCTACTTGCGTTGCCAGTCGAATCTACAGCGCACCCCTGACCTGGCCTTTTTTTTGAGGCTGCTGCCTTGAGAAAGGCCTCGCCCACCATCTCAGTTCCAGCTCCGACTGAGCAAGAAAAGAAAGTCAAGTCCTTCCGAGGATCTGTTCGCTCTGTAGACAGGGTCAAGGTATGGATCCCATACCGTGATGGTTCAGGTACGGATTCCATACCTTGGCGTGGCACTCGATGCTGGACATCGTCCACGCGAGCACCGGAGGTCGATTTGCCTACTCTGTCGCAATTTGGCCCCTCGGTGAGCCAATCTTAGAGGCTCTTGACGTTTTCTATGATGTGACAGATGAGGTCACAGTCGAGATTCTGTCTTTTCACAACACATTTTATGCACTTCTAGCATCACACTCTGAGTAAATAAAAAAAGTTGGCCTCATTCCCCTGGCCCTTGGAGAGCCAGATGCATTTGTGTGCACGAGATGACTTCCAGCTTGCTGTCTTTGTCCTCGCGTTCGACGGCGAAGACATTGGCGTCGTTGTTATCGGGACACAGCTTGGTCAGCTTGACTTACATCAGTGATATCGACCTGTGTAGTGACTGCATGCATAGAACTGAACATGTCCACCATTGCTTGCGCTGCAGGAGCCAAGAGGCCTCATCCACGCATCCATTGCATCATCCTATGTAGTCAAAATCCCCAGAAGATGATCCCAAGTAGAGACGGCCTTGGCTAAATCGACTGCCAAAAAGGCCATCCTGGTGTGAGGTTGCGTGACTTTCGCGTGATTGGGTCGTGTACACACTGTACTTAAACACCCCCCCCGGGGGGGGGGGAGCCAAAAGGCCGTTTTGGGCTTAGTGAAACTACCATTATTAAGGGTGATATCAACAATTGACAGGCTATGGACTGCCTCGTGTGGCAGCCCGATTCTTGCACCACTGGGTAGTGCGACGACAGCGTGGTCGTCCACACTAACACGACTTTTTTCGCTCCATGCATAAGTTGACAATGAGTAATAAGGTGTCCGACCTCTTAGGGCATTTGTTTACTGTCGGGTCGAGGCCGTGGAAGCGAGTTCCGAGGTCCGTCATGAGCACACAAGTAGAACCCCGCGTGCGCTTGGAGTGCCCGTCCTACGACGACGTCCGCGCCTCTGACCACAAAGACGTTGCACTGCGTCAAGAGATCGACTGCCTTCGAGGTCGACACTCCCAAGTGCCCGCTCCTCGTCGTACAAGGTCTGGCGAACCCCTGAAGTAAAATTTCCAATCACATCCCAGTGTTTGAGGGACGAGGTTGATGAAATGGCCTCTCTCACCAGGTCATCGTGGAACTCGGACAGGCCGAGGAACTTCTGCTGAGATGGGGACAGGAGATACCGCATAACGAGTCACAACAGGGTTGCCATCCATTTCAAAGAAACATCACGTTTGTCATGAATAAAATCAAGGGTCGACTCGTCCGCAAGTTCAGCTCAGCACACGGTGCTCCTGACACATTTGCTTGGTGTGCGCTCGTTGTTTGTTTCTCCACGTCTGGAAGAGGCTCTTGACAGCCTCCTTCTCGTCCTCGGACACGTCTGGCAAGTGGTGCGACAGGAAGCTCAAGATGCAGCTCAGCTTCAGCTGGGTCTTCTCCAAGCTCTGGAAAGAAAAGCGAGAAGTTTTATGCACGTTCAGGCAAAGGTTGGGTCGAACAATGTTGCACTTGAGTCTTGTCACTGTGGTCCCCACTTTAAATGGCTTAACAAATGCAGGTAAATGACCTGAATGGGCATCATTAGACAGGTACAAAGTTGACAGAGCTGAGAGGAGATGTTCCTGTGAAAGAGTTGGACGAGACTGCGCAGTCGACACCAGATAACTTTAATATCTTTGCCAAGAAGCTTCAGGATGAGTCACTTCATGTAGTTATACTCCCATCATAGTTGGGGACAAGACCTCAAGCAGGTTTCACGCGGAGTTGAATAGAAATAGGACTTTGACATGTTGAAGGGCTTAAATTGTGATGACTTTACCTATTGTACAGTTTAAATAATAATAATATGTACATGCTCATTCTCCTTCACTGCTTGCATGTCTATGGAGATCGGTTCCACCTGCGCACTTAGGCCTTTTAATTGTGAGGGCCAAATTGTGCAAGAGGAAAATATCCTTAAAAGAGCTAACTTTTATGCGTCACTGATGACGCCAAACAACCGTGCTGATCCCGGATAATCGCAGCTCTGTCTCGAGCGTCCCTTGTTTTTGACCTTGAAGTGTTGCTACGAGACTCAACAGCTCATGTGCACGTTGTCATGAGCACCGCTCACTGGAGGGACCTTTCCCTGTTCCCTGCATGAGTAGGCCTACTAGACCCAGTCTCTGCATGAGCAGGCTTTCTAGGCCCAGTCATCCAGCTTCACATCTCGTCCGATCACGGAGTTGCTTGAACACAAGCACAGCAGCTAATCTCCAGCGTCCAGATTCGTGCAATCGCTTTAAGAAGACGTGACCATGGCCGAAGGAATCCTCAGGGGGATGCGAAAGTGTGGGGGAACCGATGCCAAGAGCAAAAATTGTGCCATATGTGCCATGGTGGTGGAAGGTGACACGTTCAGTTGCAGCAAGACTGCCGAAAAGTGGACATTGACCTGGAATGAAACCTTCGACTGCGCGTCCAAGAACGTGGTCTTCTTGGTGACTTGCAAAGCATGTCCTAGTAGGCCTCAGTACGTGGGCAAAACGGAGTCCGAATTAAGGAAACGCGTCAATGACTTCAAGTCCCAGACGGGTCATCTCGCGCGAGGAAGGACCACGAAAGGATCAGAGGCTGTGGTTCCACATTTTGCCTTGTTCCACGATGGGGTCTTGAATCAGACCACCGCGGAAGTACAGGTGAGTGCCAGAAGGTGTGAATAACGTAGGGTTGGTACAAGAACACTTGATCACTTTTCAGATCATTGAGTTGGTTCTTCAGACCGACTCTTTAGAGACACAACGAGATTACTGGCACTGCCAGTTCCAACCAGTCATGAATGACGAAAGAGTAATGACACCAG
>JAAUXU010107881.1_pt1 | contig 34234 bp, 38 predicted proteins | sample 7278151 | NCBI WGS metagenome assembly JAAUXU01 (sample SAMN14350113, study PRJNA611818) | marine sediment metagenome | isolation source: surface marine sediment (1.8m) | place: French Polynesia: Moorea | collected 2018-08 | reverse complement strand
GTGGCGTTGGACTATGGGGAAGACGAGCAGAGCACATTGAGGTTCCGTCGAGGAACAAACAGTGCAAACTATGACTGTGCGATGTACCAAATTAATTATTAGTATACGATATTTGGGACTAACTATCGCGATTTTTGATACCACTACAATAACTCGAATGACCAATTTGCTGTTTACTGTTTAGTCACAATGATAGTTACGCTAATATTATAAAGATCTTTTGATATTGGGGGATTTGTCACAATCTACAGGACCGACGCCTGGGTCGAAGGTGCAGTGTCAAATTTAAGGGCCAGGCCTGACCGGGAGCTCTTTCTTCGTGATGTCACCAACAGATCGGCATATTAGGTATAACAATCCTCGATATTTCGTATTTACCCGCGATATTCGATGTCAAAGCGATATCACGCACCGTCTTGGAACACACGGCAACCGGTTATGAGGTACATGTGTCCTGAACATACGAAGGTGTAGTGCGTATGCATAATATGTGCCAACTGCAAAAAGCCCGGATACTCCGGCTATTTCTGCTATAAAAAGCAGCAACCCTTTACCTCCTCCTGCTGCTAAAAATTAGTTATTATTGCAGCCGTACATCCTATTCCATCCCATTCTATCCTAACCAACGCCCACCCAGTAATTCGGCAATCATTGTCTTCGCACGAGGTGTCTATCAACAGGGATTAACAGATAACAAAGGCAGCTTCAATCGATTTTTTTTTGTCGCGAGTGCGCAGAGGAACCGACAGATTCGCCGTCACAAACTATGGGCTCTGAGCGCGACATCATGGATCACCTGAAGAGCAAAGTTTCTTTGTCTCACCACCACCAGCTCTGGTCCGGGATCGCCCTGGCCGGGCTTCTCCTGATCTCCTTCGGCCTCGTGTGCGCCTTCCTCCTCTTCCCGTTTGTGATTGACCAGAGGATCTTCAGACATCTCAACCCTCTCGACGAAGACTCAGTCGGGTGGAAGAATTTTGTGAGTCACAACAACTCAGTTCTACTACTTGATGCTATAATAGCGCGGAAACGTTGTCGCGATCTTTCAAGCTCTTAATGCGTCGCTGAAGAAGCAAAGTGGAAATGTCTAATACTGCCACACTTACGTCTCGACGCACGCTCCGTACGCACAGTAAGTACTGTATTTTTCCCCCCGCTTGATCGCTCGTCCAACTCATGGAGCCACAAAAGATAATCAAGGCACTTAGAGTATGCTCAGGGTTGCTACTCAGCTCCCTCGACTTCATTTCTTTGACGCACCAGTAAGACAATTGGTGTGACAGTTCTTTCGTGACATCCGTTCTCCCGCATTGAGCCACATGTACCCTCTTTGAAGCTCCACCATGTCACAAGTCAAAGCACTTCACGATCTCATTGTCCAGCTTCTCAGCGCTGGCGGAGCTACATCTGTGTGGCCGTTGATGACGTCCAAAAACGTTCGTGTCATACACAGGGAAGTTCAGAGCACTTGAAGGCGGAAGACGACCGTACTCAGGAATACACTACGTCTGCTGTGTACTTATACACACTTTACACAGAGTCTCAACCGATTCGGATGCAGACTGAGGGTCCAGTGTGTAAGATCGGGAACTTAAGTTCAGTAGCAACCCTGTAGATGCATACCTCCTTTCAATAGTTGTCCCTGAGCAGGAACATCACCTCAGATAGCAAATAACTGGACTTAAAGAGAGTCATTGGTAAATGCCTTAAATGTATTCTGTACTTTTCTGAACACTCATGAACCTACTTGTGGCATCGCTACATGTGAGAGGCTGCTGTATGATTAGCTTCACTTGGAAAATGGCTCGTATTCGGCTATTCATGCATGGATTTGAGAGATGTTGATGCTGTTCGATCTGTTATTATGTCCCACTTGCAGTTGTACAGTCAGTTTTTATGCCACACACCCCAGCAACGTTTACTTGTCCAAAAAGTGCCCCAAGGCCCCTGCTGCTGGCAACCTCTCGCTGGTTGGTCAAAAAGTCCCTTCTAGCCCTTTTTTCATCACTTTCTATCCTGGTCATGCCAGAATGTTCCTTAATCAGTCCTCCCTGTCACTTCCATCAGTTGCAAGACTAGTGAGACCCATGTGATACGGCCCAATCCTTACATGAAATGAAGAGGCCAAGTTTGAGGACCTTTTGAAGGCCCTCAAACTCTAAAGACCCTCTCAGGCACTTTGTGATGCTCGGTGAGGTCTGTATAGGACATTAACAAGAGACTTGTAGATACTGAGGACGACATCATGAGGTCTGCAAGGAATGTAACACCCAAGATAGTGCTGAACTCCTCGTCCACGATTGCAGCTTACGCAATGATGCTCGACGCCCACTCCAGTAGGAAGGCCTGTAGGAAGGCGAGGCCACCGGCCTCGCTGGCATGGAGGCAAGGGGCGTGAAATACCACAGAGGCTGTCATGTCCTTCTCCTTAACGCTTGGCCGCAGCGGCCCTTCAGCCCACCTCATTGACAGGCAATAAGTATCCCCCATCATGGCCTCGTCTGCTGTAGCCTGAGACGGGTCCATGATGCCTCCAAATATGTATTCTCCTACTTGGAGATGTTTTCAAAGTCAGTCCAGTGGATGAGGGATGAATCCATTGAGGACTTCATCCGCTCTCAAAATGGGACCCTTTCTCATGTTTTTTGAGGAGGGTGAGTGGGGTAGAGCCTGCTGCGTGCAGTGCCTGCCGTAGAACACAGCAGATGTTATCAGCAGACCGGAGGGTAGATGGACGGAGATCTTGACCCCAGCGTACATCATCAATCATCACTGAGGGTGTCTAAGCTATGCAAAAAGGACCCTGTGTTGGTGATACGTGCATTAGCTAAATTCTATTGGAATGGCCCCCACCTCAAGAGGACGGTACTCTTTTCAGAACGTTTTCTAACTAAATCGTTTTGAGTGAAATAGTGAGCTTCGTCACTAGATGATGCTATTTTGAATACTTCGGAATGGATGTGCTAGCTCCATATGTGTCTACTTTTACCACCTAAAATTGGAGCCTCTTTGGACATACTTCTACTACATGGCATTTGTGGAGCGTCCAATTCGGACATTGCTTCTGTAGTGCCAAGACCTAAACTTTGTGTACAAATTCCAACTTTTCCCCCTCCTTTTATCACATTAAAGTTTTGATCACCAACATCAGTCAGTGCAAGTTGCTCAACTTCGGAGTTGTTATATGTACATGTTAGGGCAATTTTTCCTTTACTGTCCTGTCTTATAGCAGAAAATTTGAAACTGATTTACACCCTCTTAAACACTCTTTAGAGCGAGTAGCGAGAGCGGCAGTCCAGGTTAATCCTGCCAGCCTAGCTCAGCGCACTCACTGGATGAATATTTTTCATAGTGTTACAAGACTTGTGAAATGAAATTTATGTCAAATTGCAAATTGCATCACTGTAAGTGGGCTTAATTTTCCTCATGTTGATTCTTGTCATATGATGTGTCCTCGGCCTCATATGGTCCTCAGGTCCCCACCCTCCCATGTCAGCTACCCCCACCCCGCCCGCTGTCAAAAAATGAGACCTCGGACACATCAAATTGACTTGGATCAAAGACTCGGAAAACAAAGCTCTACTTTACAGCGATGCGATATATAGTTAGTATTTTACTCTATGGGACTTTTTCTCTATTGTCAACACCTCTTGATTGTATGGTGAACGCGGTCAAGTTGTTGAACCATATAACGCTAAGTTCTACCCTCTGCGATGTTTGCATCTGCAGACTCATCCAGAAGTGTCTTAATGCAGGTGAAGTCACATAGTTCTGTTTGTTTATCAAAATGGCCCAATCATGCTCACGTCAACACAGTTTTGTGTACTCTAGGTAGGCAATCACTATTGAGATCCTCCTTCACCGCACTTAATCTGGTCGCACAACTCATGTACTTACCAAAATATTGAAGTTTCGGCCTATGGCATATCGAAATGGCGCACGCTGCAGTTTTCATTTCAGACATACTCAAGATATTGTCATGTGCTAGGTGACGTCTCCTTTTGAGATAATTCTACGAGTGCGCCTGTTCGGCCTAACCAACCCGCTGGAGATCGCCCGTGGCGGCAGGGCCGACACCGTCGAGTTCGGTCCCTACTCCTACCTGCTTCACCGGCGAAAGATCACGATCCAGGTTAGCGAGGATGACGAGTCCAAGCGGATCAAGTACGGTCAGACACAGTCGTTCGAATTCTTGCCCGAGCTGAGCTGTGAGGCGTGTAGTGAGAACGATACCGCCTTGATGCTCAACATCCCGCTCGCCATCCTCGTCAACGTATTCACCGAGAGCAAGAAAACAACAGACACCTACAGCGAACAACTCATCCGGGTGAGTTAGTTTATTTGACAAGTCAACCTTGACCGGAGTCATTTGTTACATTTTCAAGGAGCTGAACGATGCCATCGAGAACATTTCGAGTCCTTATTCGGACGAGAGCCTCTTCATCAACAAGGGAGTCCGCGAAATCTTATTCGCGGGAGTCACGCCTCCGTCCCTACAGTGGTTCCTGGACACTCACCCAGCACTGACGGCGATCCTCCCGCAGAACCTCATCCAACCCGACAGAGGATTCGCTCTGTTCAACTTGGACCAGGACGGATTCGAGGTGCCCATGTAAGACTGCTGATCGACTTGAAATACAAACTTGGCAGCAGCCGTCCCCTCCACGAGCAGGTTCTACGAGGTGAGCACCGACAGGCCGACGTTGTACCAGGTGACGCGATTCGGCAGCAACTCATCCGAGCTACACCCCGACCTGAACAAACAGCGGTGGTGGCGCGCCAATGGCGGTTACCAGGAAAGCAACGCGTGCAACCGCCTGGAAGGATCGGCCGACGGGTTGCAATTTCCGCCGCACGTTGAGGCGTCGGATAGGCTTTGGGTCGTGGAGAAAGACTTGTGCAGGTCCAACTACTACCTTTTCGACGTGAGTGAGTAGATGGCGCTCGGCATATATATGTCATCCATGAGGGTACACACGACGGTGACGAAGAAGGAGCTGGCCTCATTTTTCGTGGCGATGGTTTTAGCTCTAACAAATTGAGCTTCCATTACCAGAAGTGGAGCGTCGTTTGCTGGCATATTCATTTCGATGCTAAACTTCCCTGACGGTAAATCATGACTACGCTGCAAAATTTCAGAGCGAAACATCGGTCTTCTCCCTTTCCGTGTTCCGCTTTACCGTGCCGTTCACAGCCCGCGACATCTCAACCAAGGACAACCTAGGCTTCTGCATGGAGTCCGAACGAGAAGTCGACTGGAATGACTGCGCCAAGGAGACCTCAACGAGCGGTCAGATTCTGGACATTGAAGACTGTCTCACCGATGAGAACTACAAGGTACGGCTGAGATGGCACTTGGAAGAGGACATGACACACACGCACACTTCGTCGTAGGGCAACTGCTTGGACAGCATCACCAATGTACAGCGCTGCGTGGATTTCGCGCCCTTCCTTCTCTCCAATCCTCACTTTTTTCAGGTGAGAATGACCCGCATGATTGCGTGACCGCGAGCACATGAAACTTATGCGTGGTGACGACTGTGAACATCATTCATGTACATGCGTACTAAATTGTCCGTCGTTTAGAGCAAAGACTACTTTTGGACGGATGTGGGAGGTCTGTCGGAACCGGTGTTCGAGAGGCATGGGACGTTCATGGACGTCGAGCCGGAGACCGGAATAGTCGTCAACTTCAGCAGGAGGTATCAGGTGTGTTTCGGCATTCTGACAGTGCAACCAGCCAAGAAAGCATCATACTCTAATCGTAGATAAACATCCCTCTCCGCCCTGTGGACGGCATGTCTTGTCTGTCCGAGGTGCGCGAAGTGTTGATGCCGGTGATCTGGTTCGAGACATCCGGGTCGATGGATGAAGATGCGACCAAGGCCATCGTGAAGGTCATCTCCAGGCCGCGCAAAGTCTTCAAGTGGATCCAGTGGACGATGGTGGCGGCAGGAGCAGCCGTAGTCGTGACTTCGCTTGTGTGCCTAATATGCGGCGTCAAGTGACTCGAAGGAGAAATAACGCTTTACTTACGTGTACAGGGTTGACACATACAGGGTGCTGTCGAACTAGCGTCCCTTCGACACCCGCTACATAAAGCTATGCTTGCAGCATAACGACATATACTACTGGAACGAAAACAACGTATGCAGAACGTAGAGGCTTTACTTGGCTTAACGCTACTTTTCTCTTTTTCTCATCTTTCTTTGGATTCTTCACAAAAATCTATCCGTATACTTTTTTTTAATACTTTTATCGTCTGTGCAAACATCTGACAACAAAAGCGCATCAGCAGCCGAAAGTAGATATTCAAACCTTCACTTACCTTTTGAAATAATTTGCCAACGCATCGTTTTTTTGAAGTGGCAGTGCAATAGCTTCATTTTTTTTTGTCTCACAACCTTTCATTTTATGCTAAGTGGTGATCAGGGTTGTCCAAAAGTAGGAATTTTTGGACAATTGCCCATACTGGCCTCATTTGCACATTTCAGATTTATTTGCATTTTTCACATTCATAATTTTAGAAAAAAGACATTGGTTTTTGCCAAGAACTGCAGCCTTTTGTGCCTAATATGCGGCGTCAAGTGACTCGAAGGAGAAATAACGCTTTACTTACGTGTACAGGGTTGACACATACAGGGTGTTCATGCTACTGTGGAACTCAGGAACAGAAATTTACTAGATGGGACTAAGGTAGTTCCACACTTTATTGAATAAGCCATTCAATAACATAGATAGTTAATCTATGTGAGTACAAGTACGTTAACAATGTACGGACACAATGTTGGGAAAACCAGCTAAATTGTAAGCAAGCAAGAAAGGGGACTTTGAAATGAAGCCTCCTGCTACTTGATATGATCTTACGCAACAAATGCTTGGTGAATTGTCAGCAGCCAAAAAGCTACAATATGTTTATTCTCCTATCCGAAGTAAAGATGGCGGTAAAAATGCATTTTAAGTGTTAAACATGGAAAAAAAACCCTCGACATTTGATGCACATTATCGTTGGTTCCTCGGAGCACCCATTTGGCCAACTCTCGAGACCGTCCCGTCTATATGAGTGCTTTTATGCGGGAATATTTCATGTTTCTCTCCGTATGAAGATATGATTGGCAAATTAGGGAGCTGTTATCACTTTTTAAAGGCAAATAAGTCTGCTGCACCTTGTACACCGCTAGGTATGTACAAAATGGGGAAACAATAGCTCTGTTACGCTTAACCGCCAAAAAAGCGCTAATTTTTTTTAAAAAAATCCTCAAAAATCATGAACAAACCCAGTTCACGTCACAATAAAAAAGCTGAGAAAAGGTTAAGGTTTAGTTCAAGAGCTGTGTTGCGCAAAGGTACAGGAGGACGCTGACGACACTGCTTGGAACCCCATTTAGCACCCACAGGGTGCTTCAATGCTGGCCCAGTCTTTTCACTGCTGTTGCTGCCACCTGACACCTAAGTCGACCCCGATGCACCCCGCACCCAGCCTTCAGCCACTGGTGAGAAGAAGTGACTTGAAGAAAAGCAATGGGTATTCTTTGTTTGACTCAAATAGGACACAAGACACACAAGACTAGAGGTGGGGCGTGAGCCGGCTCGGCTCGTTTTTAGCTTGACTTTTTTCAAATGTGGCGGGTCATACCAATTCGTGGCTTGCAATTTGGCTCGACTCAGCCCCGATTTGGTGCGCATGTTGGCCTACTTGAACCACTCTGTGCAAGCATGGTCAATGATCACTGAGCAGGATGATCTGGAGGAGGAAAGGTTTGTAGAGCCAAGCAAATTCCATTTCCGAGGCTTCAATGGCTTAAAGGAGAACTTGAGAGCGATTTGATTTGTCGACTTCGACTCTATTTGCTGACCTTCTTGACCAGATCACTAATCGCTTTTGTGAATCACCAACGGAGAAGCTATGACTGGAGTCGCCAATGATTACGGTTACGGCGAACTTGCAATCTCTTCATGCAGAAAACGTACGGAAGCTTATTCTGCTGGTCAAGAAACCTACGTATATCATCATTGCGCTGACAATCAAGGATTTCGGGGGTAGTTGTATACATCAATCCGGCCTCTGCATTCCGCTGTTGCTGCAGCAAGCCTTTGTCAGGATATCATTTACGCAACTCGAGCGAGATGACAAGGAGGGTGAACACGCATGGGGTCTTACACGTGTGTGCATGTACAGGTGCATAAGTGTGTTTGAAGCGGAACCTCATGCCTCCCATTTTCCCAGGTATGGCGTATGACCACATCCTGCGGGTCCTGGAACTTTCAGGAAGAAAAATTATGATATAATTGGCATCTTCTGTGGTTAACATTATTTTGTTAAGTGGATAGTTTGCTTTTATTATTAGTCTTAGAAATGACCCTATGCCATAACTCATGTCGTTCTAAATTGCTCAAAGGAAAATATTTGCACATTGCATGCTTCTTTTAATCGAGGAAAAAGCTTATTGGCAATAAAATGTCTCATTGACTGAAGAAGAAAAAATATGATGTAGAAGCCCCGTTACCACCCTTCACTTGGTGCATGGGAGAAAAGTTGAAGGGCATATTTCTTACCAGTATTTTGCTCGATCCTTCGATCCTCGATTCTTTACCTCAGCAGCAAAAAAAGAATCCAAAGATAAACAGTGTCATCCCTGATCTCATATGGAGCCATGGCATGGGTGAAACCCTCACCCATTTTAGAACCTTCTTAATGTACTTCTATGTCAGAGGCTGTTGGTTGCTGTCATTGTCAACAGTATGGGTGGATTGTCGTACAAGAAGATCGGCAAGTGCCACTCACACAGCATCCCTCAGAGGCGGGCTCCGATCTCTGATCAAGATATTGGTCCGGAGGCTGAGTACCCGGTCTTGCTGTCCTAAAGCTTCTTTGTGCCGTTTTGGAAGTGAGGGTTCCAGTGGGGAAGAAGAAGCCACTTTGAACCTTTCACCTGTAGCAAGCTTAGAATCATGGAGACAAAAGCTCTTTCGGACGTGGTCAAGAAACTTTGGTTCATGACTTGTTACAAGTAGCTCGAGTCGACTCGCGGAGAGAAGCTTTTGGCTCGTTCCTATCCCTACACAAAACGACTTTTCCCAGTTGTTCATTCTTGAAACCAGGTCCAACCAAATTGAAGTAGTTATTGCTTTGCAAGGTACTTTTTGATTTCTGGAGCAACTTTTCTTTTGACAAAAATGTTGAATTGGACACAGTTGTCAAGGGAGTATGTTTGAAAATAGACGACATCACATTGTAAAAGCACTTCTTCTACTCCTCGGACTGATATCATGACTCTGGTGGAAATGTTGTTGGACAGCGATTTTAAGGCAACTATTCGTAATATGACTGTTCCATTGAGAGTTGTAGCTGGAGCTATTGAAGTTGAACCTATGACACTCTCAAAGTAACCATGCCATTGTGTACGTAGACGTCTGCTGTGTAGGACTCTACGTGGAAAAGTGCGTAAGAGCAACAACGTATCACGCTATCGTGGTGGTACTTGTGTGTCGCAAATCACACTTGAGTTGTTTACGCATCTCGCTGCAACTGATACGCTTCACCCATCTTTATGGTGTTCTTACTTGCTATTTATTTATACTAAGGGGCCTGTGCGTAATCTTGCTCATTACGTGTGCCGGAGTCATCGACATGTGTAGCCGGGGTTGTCGCCGCTGCTGTATGAGCAAGTTGTGCTGGGGCTCCATCCTGGTCATCGGGGTTGTGTCGATAGTCCTCGGGCTCACCATCTTTACCGTCATCATCGACAAGCAGGTGGAGAAGAATCTGGACTTATGGAATCTCGACTCCGAAGGCAGGAAGAACTTCGTGAGTCACGATCGAATATTTGACTTTTATATTTGTACTATATCTTCATACATTGTGACTTAATGGCAGGAAACTCCGCCAGTCCCTGTGCGCATGAGGTTCTTCATTTTTGAGGTGACGAACCCCGTGGAGGTCAGGGCAGGCGGCAAGGCCAGCTTCATTGAGAGGGGGCCTTACTCGTACACTGAGACCAGGGAGAAGATCAATATTTCTTCTGAGAGTGAAGGACGGAATCACATTAGGCAAATGATCTGTAGTGTCTGTCCTCACGGAGCAGTACATAACAGCTAATCTGTTTCAGATATGGGCAGTATAAGAGCTATATATTCGATCCGGCCGACAGCTGCGACGGCTGCACAGCCTTCGATGAGGTCTTCGTGCTGAACGCTCCCCTGGTCGGTGTCGTGGCTTTACTCGAGACGCTTCCTTTCTCCAGTGTTCTTCTGAGTCTTTTCAATGATGTGGTTGAAGGAAACATTGACATTGAGTGGCCTCCATTTTTGGGCGAGCCTCCGATTGATTTGTCAACTTACGAGGACGATCTATTCATGAAGGTGCCAGTGGAGGATCTCATCTTCAGAGGAGTCCGTCCGGGTTCTATCGAGTTCGTGTTCCTGATCAACGATCTTCTCAACGGCACGATCGAGCTCCCATCAGTCATTGGCGAAGATGGGTTCGCCGTCTTCGCGGGGAAGAATGGCACAGCAAACCACGAGTGAGATGTTTGTGGGATGCGTTCGTTATCATTGTCAGACGTGTAACTTCTGGACTGGTGCCACTGCATACGAGGTGAAATCAAAAATAAGTGCGTATGGTCTCAAACTCAGGGCAGCAGTATACGTATTTTAATACTGTAAAAGTGATTAAAAATACGTCATAAATTATAAGTAACTTCTTGACACAACTTCTCTCTCCCAAAACGCACTTGTCCCAATAGTTCGAAGCCTCCGCAAACTTCTCCGTGGGTGTGCTGCAAAGCACCTGGTCACACTCCTTTACCCTCGACGAACAGAAAAAAGTCCACGGGAGCCCAAGGCTGGTGAGTAGGGTGCGTGCAACATCGTCCTGGTGTCCTCCTTCACCATGAACTCCCTCGTCTTCTCTGCCACATGAATAGGGATGATTTCCATGCGGGGATGCCACTCAGAACATGCTCTATTGGGCCTCCTGGCTTGTACCCTGTTCACCAAAGTCTCCGTGATGTCAACGAAGTACCTTGTGTTGACAGTGAAGCCAAGAGCTGTGCAGTGTGGGTTGGAAAAAGAAGCCCTCAGGGTCAAAAAAGGTTCCTTCGTCCAAGTGTCCGTCGTCTAAGCTTTTCGCGAGGACAAAGTTGCCACTTGGAATCCCCTTTGGATTTGACTTAGCAGCTCGGACTCAGCATTCGCCTGAAAACTCTTTCATAATTACGTACAGTGCTCACCGTACGTGATTGCGTCGGGCATGCATGACATGACCTGAAACACAGTACTGAAGCGTGTTGAGGTGAAAAATTGATGTGGAATGTGTAGCTGAGATACTTGGGCACAATGTTGAGTACAGAGCTGCAATGCCCATTTTGGTTTTAGAGTGCTCAAAAGGAACCCACCTGGAGAGGAGGGCATGCCAAACAACTGAAATCTGGCTTTTTGAGGCGGTAAAAGTGGATGAAATGGACTGAAATTTTCATGGGACAGTCCCAGACCCCATGACCATCATTTCCACAGGGTTTCATTCCCCGGGGCCTCCGATGCCATGCGCTAGCATGCAAAAAAAAATGTCCGGGCTGACCGGTTGCTGGGTTCGGTGAAGCTACAAAAAGAGACCGACTGGGTGACAGTTTGACATGTAAGCAAAATGCATCGTGCATCTTGAGCATCCTCGGCGTCTCATTTTGGAAACGTTTGATTCATGTAGTTGAGGGACGAAGCATGAACTTCATAGGCGTCCCCCATACATTTGCTTAATCGCAATGCGTTCTTGCCAGCCTAGGCAAGGTCAACAACCAAGTAGCGCACACTCATCATCTCAAAAGAGACAACAAATGTGACTGGTGTTTGTTGATAACATAGAGGGAATTAGTTGATACGGAATAAACACAGAATTATGATCATAAAATAATTGAATTGCAAAGAGAGGATGTTAGAATAATTGTTTTTGGCTATACAAATTCGCAATCCTTTCATAAGCGAGATATGAGACAATTCGCATTTTTATCTCACCTCGTCATGTGCATGCATAGCGCCGTACCAATAGTACTACTTTAAACACAACCATTCGTGCTCAAGTATCCAATATGCTTCCTTACTTAACTTTTATTTGAACTATTTAACTCCACGTGAAGGTGGTATGAAGCCAACACCGGGGACAGCGACTTGAGCCTCTACACCAACTTGGAGAAGTGGGGAGTGACTGAGGGAAATCTCCATGACGATCTCACGCCAGAAGGATGGTGGGAAGAGAATGGAGGATACATGGTAAAAAAAATACATTTACTCTGCAAGGAGGACCAAGCCTTAGTATTTTGACTCTCTGCATATGGAGGGTTCAAATGACTGCAATGCTCTCCTTGGGACAGATGGCCAGCAATTTCACCCAAGTGTCCAAGAAGATGACAGGCTGTGGATCTTCCAGACAGACCTGTGTAGGACCATATACCTTACTTTTGAGGTGCATCACATTAAGACATAACATTGCAAATCCCCCTGCGTATGCAATACGCAAACTGAGTCAGAGAGGTACCATGAAGCTGACTTCACCTTACCAGGAAGAGAGCTCGTTGATGGACATACCGTCCTATCGCTTCGTACTGCCCTACAGAGCGCTCCAGGCCAACACCACATTCAACTTGGGCTTCTGCATGGAGGTTGAACGCGACGAGGCCGACTGGAACCAGTGCGCTGTGCCAGATCCCAGTGATCCCGAAGTTCTGAATCTGACAGCATGCAATCTGGGGAGCAGGAGCTGCCCCGATGGCTTGCTGGACATTACGCGGTGTATGGAGAGGGCGCCCGTAGCCCTGTCCTCGCCGTACTTCTACCAGGGAGCAGAGTTTCTGCGAGACGACTTCAAGGACTTTCCCGCCCCGAACAGGACCCAGCACGAGACGAGCATCCACGTAGAGCCCAACTCGGGAGTTGCAATGGAAATTGCCAGGAGAATCCAGGTACTGGGATGAAGACGCTGTCACAGGCAACGTGACTCACTGGCTCATAACCCGAAATCGACTCCCCTCGTACAATTTATCCTTCTCCTCCGTGGCTACAGGTCAACGTCCCCGTGGAAAGAGTCCGTCAGATGGACTCCTTGTCCCTGTTTCCCAGAGACCGCATCTACTTCCCCTTCGTGTGGTTGGAGGAATGGGCTACCCTGGACGAGGAAAACGCGGATCTCCTCAGGAAGATGGTGGTGAAACCTCTAAAAGCAGCGGAGGTGCTCAAGTGGCTCATGGTGGCTTTGGGAGGAGTCGCTGTGATCGTTTCGACGTTGGTACTCATGAAGTTGTTTTGCACTTCTCAAGAGTTCGTGTAGGAATCGCCCAACCTCGATACACCCAGTGACAGTACATACGAGTCCATTCTTTGCACCTGTAACTCTACCATCAGAGTTGGATGTAGGTCAACAGTGAACCCACGTATTTACGCAACTCCAACTTTTTTTCCAGTCCTTTCATTCACGCAGCACAAAGAAAGCATCTGATGCTGACCAGAAAGAGAGAGAAATAGGGAGTGAACACATAGTCATCCAGGGTTGGTGCGTGCGTACATTCTTCCGCCCCATTAAGCACCTTCGCGATTTACGGAAATATGCTGCTCCGATGAACAACTCACTCCCATTAGGGGGAGGGTAGGACAATCGACGGTCGGCGAAAAAGTTGCCGACTTTGTTCTCTTTCCACAAAAGATCGATAACGTCTGTGCTGCAGTAGTAGTATGTATTGTCACTGTGGACCCCAAGCATCCCGCCCACCGACAATCATGTTAACTCCACCAAAAACCATCTTCAAATTTCCTCATTTTTCCACCAAACTCACATCAGTGACATCACCTGGCGTGATAAGTCAATTATATAAATCAAAAAGATCTTTCGTATGTATTTTACACCTCAAATGCATTTCTGTCCATCTAGAACATCTATGCAATTTCCTTGTTTGTCGCCTTCTTTCAGTAGGGTATATAGAGCAAATAAAGTAGGCACAATATATGAGATACCGGTATGTTTTATGTGTAAGGTTTATTTGGGGTTCCTTACTCCAGTGTGCAAAATAATGAATGAATATTTTCACACTGGTTTTACTTTGTACAAAACAGAGATTGCACAAAAGCATGTCATAGTTACACTGTCTGAAGCTTTTACTGCAGTACAGAGATTTTAACCATGGAAAGGTGGTCAAAGACATCAATAACGAACAGCGTCCGGCCCTGCGTTCTCTTCAACTCAGCACACTTAAAGTGCTCTGGTGTCCCAATGAGCACCCGAAAATGTGAACCAATGTACCCAAAGTCATGTCTGAACAATCGATGTCACGTCGAAATTCAGCCCAAGCTCTGTCTGCAGCTCACGTTCACATAAGTTCACGCTCACGTCATAGACCCTGCATGGTTTTAATGATGCAATCAATGCACTTTGTCTGGCCTCTCAACGCAGTCATATCCAGGTGGCCAAAGATTGTCTTGTTACGCACGCTGCACATTCCCAATAGGTTGATCCTCGGGTTGATGCCGCTCCATCCTTCATCTCTTCAGGCTGTCTACTGAACCACCTTGTTCAACAACCTGGTCGTATGAATTTTGATCACCATTAAGTACTTTTTTGGACAGTCACGTTTAATAACCCTGATGCTGCTCCTTCCGCATTTCTGAAAGTGCTGACTGGAGGGGGTCACTCCGTCGCTTACTTGGCCAAGGTGATGACTGGGGCTTCACTGTGACCCACCCAACTTCCAATAGTGATGTTTACATTTGTCAGAAGTGATCATTGATCTTCATCGACGAACACTGGAGCAAATTCCCCTGGGCAGGGGGAAACACCTTTGGCCAGATCACTGACAGAGAATCTTTCTGAATCAGACCATATGACGAGTCCAGAACATACTGTACTTTCTGTTCTTTTTCTTTTGTGGTTCCGAATAACATTGGTTTTGTGTGCTTCTAAGCGACTTCAGCTCCTGATCTTCTTCGATGATCCTGCTAATTGTCGACCTTGGAACTTGTATGTGTCCTCCTGTACAGTGCTAAGATCCTCCTCGGCTAAGAATTTTCTTGAGGCATCGAAGAACGTTCGAAGGTATCGAACAATTTCTCATAAACTTGGAGCCAGAGAGACATGAGATGGGACATCATTCTCTCGCAGGCGCCTTGAAGGTGGTCGGAGGAGAAGAAACCGTCCGCGAAATAGCTCAGGTGCGTGTTTGCGTCATGTCCTTCAGGTTCAGTCCTCAAACAGAGCCTCCTCTCTGTCAATGGCTTTCCGAGATTTGCTAACTCTTCCCCTCTGCGCCGACTGGCAAAGGTCTCTGAATGTCTGGGTATAAGCATAGACTTGCAGTTTCTGCCGAGGACTCCATCATCCTCTTCCTTATGGCTTTTCTCTCACCCGTTGTCATGTACTCAGGACGAGGATATCAACTCACTGTTGTCCCTTGGCTGGACAACTGTTCTTCGTCTGGCTCAGAGGACTTGGGGAAACTCGCGGCAGCCGAATCACTAATGGCAGAGTCACTCTCATCTGCTTCCAATGAGCCTCCGTGGTGCAGAAATTAGGCCAAGTTGACGCTTGTGTGCAACTGAAGGTTAAAGGTTTTAGCCATTGATCGCAACACTTAAAAGCATCCAAAATCTGCTCACAACTATGTGTTCCGGAAATCCCACAGTGTACCATTACGATGTGGATTCCTAAGTACGTCCCTTCGACCTTCAGTAGTCATGTTCTAGTTTCCATTTACACTGACATTTGTCGCGTGACACTTAGTGATTTGGAGAAGAGTGCACGTTTTAAGAGGATGTAGTATCATGCTACGTATAGCATCCCATTTGAGATACCTTGTACATGACCGAAAGTGAGAGAACTTTTAGTAGCCCTCACTTTATTATGTGACTCTCCTCGATTAATTCTCGGCGGGATCCAGCTTTATTGCACCTCTGAGCACCCCGTCGGAACCTCTCCAGTGGCTTAACTCTACACTAATGAAACGGATGAAAAAAGATGAAGGGATCGAAATGACATTTTCAATGTCAGACTCGAAACTCTTCCCGCCCTGGAGGGCGGATTGAAGGTGAGTCAACAATCGACTCAGTTTGAGTCAAATCCTTTTAACCCCAGCTCGACTGACCCGAGAATGGGAGGCTCGAGTTCTGAACTTATCGAATCAGGAGCTGGGAGGCAGCATTCACGAGACCTTTGCCTCCTTCGTCTGCCTCAGTTGACATTCTGACGCAACGTCTTGAAATTTACTATCTACTGGGCGGCCCGCGTAAAATTTTAATGTTCAGTCCGCATTGGACGAGTGCGGGAAGGCTTTGGATGATTTGAAGTGTCGCCATTGACACTTAAAACCTTCAACTATCAATATTCATTAGTGTTTGGTACTTTGGCGCCAACTTTGGCGTCTGATTTCTGTAATGATTCCAGAGTGCACAATTTCACCAGGAGGCATAGGGTAGACTATATCTCAAAAGGGGGGAGTTATCTGGGTGGAGTTATCTCAGCCATGATGAATGTTACACGCCGTATGAGGAGAGGCCTCCTTGGGCATACTGCTTAAGACATCAGTCGTGGTCAAAGTGACTTACAATGACGTGTACCGGGCTTATGGGGCCACGAAACATGCACTCGTGAGATTCCAGGAGCTTGAGCTCATTGTGAAGGCCGAGCATTGTGCGGACCTGTACAATGAAGGGAAAGTCATTGCCTTGGATGTACCACTATTGACGAACTATGGATTGTTACGTCCTTCTACAGACCTTTCAAGTGCGTCCAGACAATTGGATGAGGTGACATGAACAGAGAGTGCAGGGCATCATGAAAGCCTCCAGTGCAGTTAGTTGGTTGTCCTAGATGCCAAAGCATCCTCATAATAACTGTAGAGTTCAACTAGGTGACAGGCAAGATGAGCCCTTCTGCAGACAGTGGATCCCTCAATGTAGGTGGACTTAAAAATACAGATTAAGAACAAGATTATGAACAAGAATTCAGTGACTGTTGAATTCTTGTTGGTCTAGAAAGTCATCCACAAGATTGTCAAATACTTCAGCTGCATCATTAGGAGGGATAAAAGCCAGAGATGTCAATGAATGCACAATGACCTGAATTTAAAATAAAAGATCCTCTTCATACCTATGCATCAAGTCCAGGGCTCCTACCTCTGGAAGGACAGATTACCTGAGATGGTAAAAGTAGCAAGACCTAAGGACTCCAGGAGAATTCTTCCTGAAATCATTATGTGCTGTAAGCTCATCTTGCAAGATGTGGTCAGGGCAAGAGTTAAGCTGTTGCCGGACACACATTTTTTCAACTGCTGTGCGTGCTTTGGCACTTTTTCTTGTCTGTACCTTCTTTGCTTGTCTTTTTTGGCAACCTTTTTTCCACCCTTCACCAGTAGGCACTCAGAGGGACTCTAAGGATCCTGGAAAAGACTTCAAGGCCATCTCCAAGGCCTTTCGTGTTCCTGTATCAACAGTTAGGGACATCCTGAAAAAGGAGACGGAGTGAAGCACCTTGCTAAGGTGCTTCTTAAGGGCACTCTGCTCTCCTTTTAATTCTGAAAGATCTTTGTCGTCGGACACAATGAGGCTCTTACACAGAGAGGAGAGGGTCCAATCCAAACTCTTCAGGATTAGCATTGTAGAAGTTGTCCCCCTCTCGAATGTCTCTCTGAACATGTAGCTTACGGACTGGTGACTATGTTTCGCAAAGATCTGGCCAAGGGACATTGAAGAGGTTGTCGATAAGTTCAACCCCTTTCTTCTCACATTGAACTTCAAATGAGAGGCTTGTAACTGGAAGAAATGCCCTGCCAAAGGTTATTGGAATCAAAGGAGCTGTTGATGACCTTGGCTGTGCCATCTTTTCCATGGTAAAATACCTCCAAGTGGATATTGGGAAAAGATGAACTTTGCCGGCAAGATCACTTCTGTTCCGTATTTGTTTTCTCTTGTCTGGTGAATTCTTTTCATGGGAGATTTTGTCAGTTCTCAAGCTTTCCTCCATGTGTTAAAACATGTCAGTTGTGATCCCCTTTGAAGTATTGTCTGGGAGATTCAGTGCGGCGTCTGAAACCACGGACTTCTTGCGCAGGTCTTAAATGAACAAGAGCGTCCACTTTTTTTCTGAGACGCTTTGTGTGTTTCCTATGAGCATCAAGCTTCTTCTTCAGGATTGTATGATGATCGTTGCTGTGTTGATGGATTTTTGAAGCTGTTTCATCTTTCTGGGACTGACTGAAATATGATACGAATGCTCCAAAGCCAGAGTTTCACTGCCATTCATTTCATCCTGCTCTGTTGTGACACTTCCACTTTCTGACAGCTGGGTCATTTGTCGCTGTTTTGGCAGCTTTTTCATCTTCTGCACTGTTTGCTAATACGATGGGAAGTTTTCAAAAATTATTAACATGGTCCCTGCCTGCAAAGACCTGTGTGCACCTGCCATTTCAAAGTTGGAGACCTTGAGGTGGCCTGAGCATATCCAAACGTATGACCTTAGGTTGATTTAATATCATTCAATTTCAATCACTTCACGTAAACCACAATTTGTGATCAAGACTTTGAGCTGCCACGGAAAACTTATGGGTTTTAGCAAGCATGGACCTTGATATGCAAGAAAAAACAAAGTCTCATTTAACAAAATACGCAGGAGCCAAAGAATCTCTACTTCACCTTGTCCGCACATCGCACATGGTGAGTGAAACGGTGTCATAAGCTCTTTGATCTGATCTTGGCCTTTCTGGGATTATGGCTAGTTGGGGATCCTCTCCCCTGGCAAATTTTGGGGACAAAAGGCATGGTCATTTTTGAGTCTTCGCTTAAAGGAGTACCAGATGGCACCATTTCACCAGACGTCGATACCACTACCAGAGAACCTCTGGTACTTCCTGCGGACCATTGCAACTGCTAACTTCCAATTTATGACAATAGTTTCAGCATTCAATGTTTCCTAGTCTGAGAAATCTACACACCAATAATAGCCAGTAGGTTCAGGAGCTGATTGATGCGCATAATTGCTCGTGAGGGTGGCTGCCATCAAGCACATACACCAAGCCAGATAGATGTAACTTTTAAAGTAAGTGCTGCATCATTTTTTTACCGACTTTTATTACCGATGTTGGCCAAAGTTTTCAGTCACTCCAAGTAAATCGAAAGAAGTTTTATTACTACCACTTTTTCCGATTAAAACCGTCTCCGCATACTGTAATTCGCATGAGTTACTGTTTTTCCGCCTGCTGCCCACCCTGGAGTCATCCCGTTTTTGTTGGCAGGAGAGCCCCTGGACTGATGACGTAAGTCAGTCTGGTCACTAAGATGCTTCTGAACATGCTCTGCTGATCCACACAATCTCCATGACATGGCAAAGGGAAGATCTGGCCGAGAGCAGATCACGCATCCTCTCTGTTTGGACCACCTGCGTCGTTATCTTATAGCCAACACAGACAAACGAGGTATCTGATGAAAGCCGTGAGTTCCGCCTTTCTAAAAAGGCCACTCCCAACACCATAGCTCACGATTTATAAGTGTTTGAAGTTCAGTCTCAATTAGCCTTTCGCACCCTGTATATAGATTACAGAGAGTTTCTTTGGGAAGAAACAAAAATATTTATTCTTCTTCCACTTCATTCTCAAAGTGGCAAAGGCAATCTTTTTTGCTCTTTCGCAAACATTTTGATAAGTTCGTCGAAATTCTTGCCCAGATTCCTTGCCATGACAGGATGTGATGTCTGCATTGTTTATTCCACCACCAAAAAGTTATTGCTTCCATTCACATCACAAAGAAATTGTACATAAGTTATTCATTGCCTTATACACTGCCACAGGAAAGTACTAAACTTATTCTTTCTCGCGTGAAAAGACCCAAAATACTTTGTACTATTATAACATTTTTGCACTGGTGCCCTTCATGCCGAATCCCACCATCCAGTACAGGTATACTGCGCTAGTCCGAACATGTCAATTTCGTTTCGTTGGGGTGAGACATTAGATTTAGCCCTGGTCATTGCTAGAAGACGCAAAATAATTTTTTCTATGCTACTCAAAGTTTCATGACAAACCTCATTTAGTGCGCATTGAGCGTATTTCTTTTTTTGTGGCCATGACTGTATAGTGTAATTGAGCTGCAGAAGCGATTCTCCCCTCTTTGGGACGCCAAGAATCTGCTCTGAAACCGAACTGGTGTACACTTTTGCTCACCGACTTCTCAATCTTTCACAATATCGATGCAAAGTTACTTTTGTCAAAGTCAGTTACTTTTGTTAAAGTCAGAATTTGCTACACTGAAGTTGACTTGTGTTGTGTGAACGCGCCAAAATATGTCCATCACGGCCACTTTAATCACTCATGGGGACCTTCTGACAGGTTGCATAGAAGCAGGTGATAATCATTGCACTCGTCCACTTTGAGCAGCTTCGTGCAATGGCAGTTGGGTGCCTTTGGGGGCCAAAATATATGAAATCTGAACTGGTAACAGTGTGAAGAGCTCCAGTTTTGGGGCTCACAATGGTTCTCTGAGCAGTAGAAACAGTATCAAACAAACCTGGTGACAAACTGTGAAAGTTTTTCTGGTTCCCCTGCGAAGTCAGGGCGTAGATCCCTCCGCTCTTTAAGAGAAAAGTTGCTGAAGTTTGGCTGAATTTTTCTGGCAACCCTGTTTAGAAGGCAACAGTGGCTGCTGAGATGGAAAAAATCGGGTGGTGAAAGCTTTAAGTGGGGCACCCAAAAATGACCAGAGGAAGGGCCGAAAGAAAGGGAGAAGAAAAGAGGACAGACCTTAATTTTGAGGAGAGCTTTAAGAGGAAATTGCGTGGAGAAAGAAAGTTTGGGGCCCCCATTGACGTGAGAAGACTGCCCATCCTTCTCCTCTCCTCGCTTGAGTTCGAAAAGACAATTCGGCAATGTATCGGACTATAAGTGGCCCTTGAGTACCCTTTCAGTTTGATCGTAAGTACACACTCGTGGGTCGATGTTGCACCGGGTGCTCCAAGTTTAGCTTCCCTCTGAAAACGTGGCATCATTGGACAGCGTGGGCCTAAATTAGAGCCAAACTCGCGGGCAGGTTTAACTAAAAATTGCTGTGAAACTGCTTGACGTCAGTGACACAAGGGTAGATGAATGCCCACTTTTCGGCCACACTTATGACGGCAACATCAGCATAGTAATGATGTGGGCAGCCAAAAACAACTTCAACCTCAGCCTGTCTTGGCACGCACGGGGCTGACAACCGTGCCAGAGCATGATCAAAAGGCCGGAGGACACCTCGAGGGATTGCATCACAACAGTGCTGGTCCAGAGGGGCTGCACCAAAATGGCAAAGCATTTCTATGTCCTGGTTGACGCCGGTGGGGGTCTAGCGAGGACTTCAACTGGAGGGAGATGAGGACGAGGATAAAGATTTAAGAGAAGTTGTGCCAGTTGCACACGTCGTAGGACCAGCACACTGACTTAATGTGCATGCTCTCCATGCCGTCTATGCACTCCATGCCGTCCATGTATTGCGCACTCGGTCCTCTCCGTTTTGTCCCAGTCAGAGTTGGATTTTTTTTTTCATTTTAGAACTAGATGACCCAGAGCGCTTGACACCCCTCCCTTCTCCAGTGTTGCCAAATTGCTTGGTAAAGTAGCCTTCCTCTATCTTCCCTCCTTCCCTCCTCCCCTCTCCTTCTCAGTTTTTCAGATCATGGCAACTCTGACAACACTTTCCTCTCCCGCTCTCACCAAAGATAGCCCCTGATTAATAGCCACTGCACAGCCAGTTCCCAATAGGACAATAGTGACCTCTTGGGAGTGTCTGTCTATAACTTAGATACTATTAAATGGAAATTTGGACCTTGATGTCGGCCTCAAAACTGCCTCGGACATAGCACTTCACGTACATGGACTTCACGGCGAGCGAGAAGAAGTGTCTGCTTACCAAGCTCGAGAACGAACAGTGGGAGCGGCAACGTCGTGACGAACAGACACGAGTCACAGGTCTGGCTGGCTGCTTCTCCACCGGATCGGAGCAGGTTTCGGCGGGAAATTTGAAAATGCTTGTAGTCATTCAAAATTATGCGCAAAATCCCATTGAAATTTCAATGGGAATTTCATGAAACTTGGTGCACATCTACATGCAAACTAGGTACACCTGAGTACATCATTGTTAGGCCAGACCTATCATTGGAATAATGAGATTTAAAATATTGCTCTAGCCTGGAACATACCGATAGATGATGATGAGGCAGACAGTTTGTACAACATGCCGTCACTGATGAGCTTTTCAGCCTCTGCTCAGTCGAGCAACGCGTTACAAGGAGCAATCATTGCCAGGCCTTACCCGACCCGACTCGAGCCCGCCTACGTTTCGACTCGTCCTTGCTCCACTGGCAACTCGATTCTGACCCCACCCCACATCACGTGTGTTTCGAGCTCAACTCCAAGGATGTGGCTGCCTGATGACTGCGACTACAGCCTGCATGGCTTTTTCCTTTCTTTGGCTGCGTCCAGAGCTGTAGAGGATTCAACAGCATCCGACGTATCTTTTGATTGCGATATGGAGACCAGGGTTGCCAAATGCATAGTCTGGGATAATTTGACTGCAGCCTCAGATATCTGGCACTGCATTTGAGCTGTCTTCAACTACTATTCTACTGATACTCGAACCCGACTAAGCTGCTATACTTAAGAGGAACTCGAGTTGGTGAAGACTCGGACCCATATCTACTCTTTCCCCCTTCCCGACCGGAGGCAAGGAGGTTGAGAGATGAAAACTGGAACGGTTGTAATCTTATTGTGAAATACACATTGTTGTGGCAACACTTACAACGCTATTTTTACTTCTTTAGTTCACGTTCATAAGAGTTCATAAAAGTTTCATTTGCAATCTGTACTTGAATTTTAGGAAGGTCAAGAGAGGCATATTTTTTCTACTTTTCTCTGTAAAAGTTAAAGAACATTTACTGGCTGTAAAAAGAAATGGCCTCTCTACTGCACTTTAAGCTGACGTCAGATAGTGTTTTTCAAAGCGTCCGGAATGAAAGATTCAACACTTTTTTGGTAAAGAAGTAACCTCAAAGTAAGTTGAAAGCCTTTACTTTCTGTGTATATTGTTTCTGCTCCAGTAGTGTATGTTGTTTTGCTCCAAGCATCGCTTAATGCATTGAGTGCCAAAGAGAAGTAGAAAGTTCTCTGCAGTTTATTTTCATGTCGACTCCCTGTTTCAGCTGATCTTTGATTTGAAAGAAAGAAACCAAAGCCGAAATAGTCTCCATTACGAGCGATGCCTCCCAAATCAGAATTGGAGTCATGGCCCGCGGGCACCGACGAAGATATCATTACCAAATTTTGACTGATGGAATCTCTTTGCATCTGGCTGCTTATGGCGGGCGTCTGTTTTGTCACACACAAGAAGGGACTGGAGACAACGACATTATTATTTTCCCCAACCGATCCTGAGAACGGATGACATCGTTAGCCATGAAATCATGATCGACTGACGGCCATTTCTCTGTCAACTCTTCGACCAGGGAAAAGCAATTTCGTGGTTTGAACTGTTGCTGCTGCTCTGGTTGTTGTCCACAGCCCAAGGTCTTCTTGCTTCGCTGCCAACAATTGAAATCCGCTCGTCCAACTCTCCTCCCTCGGGCGAGGATAATGGATGGGCCAGACTAAATGAGTCTTGGGGTCGAGAGCCACAGTAAGAATGACCAGGGATCATTTGGTCAATGTTTGTTTGTCATGGGGGGTGGGGGTGGAGGAGACCCACTTACTACAAGGGGAGAGTTACTTCTTACAGGAGAAGCTCGCACTTCGAGGAGTGAATAAGAGCAAGGGATACTGTTGAATGCTGCCAGGGTTCTTTTTTTCCCCCTAAACGTCATTCTTCTTCAATCTTTCGGCCTGTTTTTAGATTAAATGGGTTCTGTCAACAAAAACAAAACGACCAATATTGTCATCGACAACACTTTGTTACAAGACAACTTTTGTCAGTCACTCACGAAGAGCAAGGACACCCGGACTGACAGAATCCCACTGCTACATCCTTCAGAATAACGTATGTTTTTAGACATTGTTCTCACTGAGCAACAATGGATAAACTTGCCTTTGAAAGTTATACAGTACGATCCTGAAAAAGGAGTGCGATCACGGGCCAAGGGCCAAAAAGTTTTTACGCGCAGAGGTGATCGAGTACGCATAATGCCCATCCCAGTACTAGAGATTGGCAAACATCGGGTTTTCAAGAACCCGACTCAACCGGATGCGGCTGCAGCTTCGTTTTTGCAACCCAAACAAGAATACCTTATTTGGCCTGTGAGGAAAGTATGGATAAGGTTGCAAGCTTTGTCACATTCGGTAAAGGATGGTAAGAACAAAGACATGTATGTCATTTTTCCTGAAGTTACCTCATAATCATGAAAGAAATTTGGAGGCTCTATGTAATGGCTTCCCGAACTTGTGACTTTTTTCTCTACTGTATGTTGCACACAGCACGTTGTAAATACTGCTCAAGTGCATGGGTATCTCGCATGACCGATTGCAAACATCAATACGCACAGGCTTGGGGTAGTACAGGGGCGACAAAAAGTTCAAATGTACAACATGAGATGAAAAGAATGCTAGGAGAGTAACAAAAATCCATAAAAGTGAAATTCCTTAGGTTTCTAATCTGATAGACTCAGAAAAGTTACCTAAGTAAGTAAGCAAGGTCCTTACTTCCTACCTGCTAAAAAAGTTGACTGTCACTTCCGGGAGCCACAGTAGCAAGACAACCAGAGAAAGTGCAATAATTTAGGTCCCTCAGCATGCCTTTACCTCCTTCGAGATGTGGAGGCCAAGGGTTCTTCTGCAGGACAGACTGAGGCTTGATCTTTATGTCCTAAGAGTCCTATGGATTTTTGTTGACTTTGCCATCTAGATATCTTGAAGAGGCTCTGAGATGTCTGATATAGCCAAAAGCACAATTTCATGTGGAAACTTCAATTTCATGAAATTTAATGTAGACTACCAAAGTTCATGCAAAAATATTTTCATGTAATTTTTATGTTATACTTCAAAGCGTTTGCATTTCTTTCCTATGTCTATTAACAAGGCGCATTTGACTAAAGTTATAAGACTAAGCAATATCACGCTTTTTTCCTTCTCAAGAACCCAAAAAGTCCATCCTAGTTCAGGAAGGTGTTTCAAGTGTTTGAACAGGGAGCTCAAAACAAGCACGCTCAAGCCACTCGATATAATGGGGTGACCATGAATCATTTGTCTAGTAGAAAGCAAAGACCAGTGGGACAAAGCTAATGGCTGGCAAAGCTATGGCGTGTAGTAAAGGGATATTGTGTCACGGATCATATTAACCTTGCCCTCCAGGTGGCTTAAAATGGCTGATGGGTGTCTGATACATGCCGAAGCAAAATTTAATGTAGGGTTAGGTTGGAATCCTAATTTTATGTCACTCCAGGCCACAACCACATATCCGTGTAAAGTCATATTTTAATGCATTTTCATAGCTTATCCTTCTCGAATGACACGGTAAATTTGGTGTAAGTTCCCAAGGCAGTTATTAATTGCGCCACCACATGTTGCTCATTCTGGAGAATGTGCCCTTCACTTGAAGGGTGGTTCAAGTGCTTCAACGGGGAGCTTAGAACGAGGACACTTGAGGAACTCCAAAAAATGGTGTGAGACTGAATTGGTTTTTTTTAGTAGAAAGCTAAGACCAGTGGGACAAAGCCAATAATGGCTGCCAACTTAGAGCAGAGGGGTTGAAGGAATCAGCCCAGCAACATGGCCAACCCGTCCAGTACTATGGTCTTCTTTGCCTGGTGCGTGGCACCGACCACGAGAAAGTCTTAAGATGAAGCAGCAGAAGAGTGGGATTCAAATACCTGGACCCAACAAATCTCAAAAAAATAATTCTATAAACTCATATTTTTCCATAACTTTCCCATACCTAATAAGCAAGAAACAAAAGTTCCAACATAGACTACTAGTCTCACCAGCATTAATTATGCCACATTGTGTAGCTACTTCTGCAGAAACCCAATATCACATTGCCTATCAAGTCGAGGGTGCTTGACAAAGAGCTCAAAAGGAGTGCGCTTGAGCAACTCCATGAAATGAGGTGACATCACATTGTTTTTCTAGTAGAAAGCGAGTAGGACAATCCTTTGTCCTTTGAATTTCTTTACTAATCAGCATGCAAACGCTGGATATAGTAAACTAGGTTTGGTTTAGAATTGCACAATATGATCATAATTACTGTCAGGGACTACAGTTACATACGAATCATATTGTGATGGCTTCCACTGATTTGACCATAGCATGGGGGGATTGAAAGTGTGGATCAATTGAGTCAGGGTTATAAGGAAAATCCCAGAGGTACAATAAGCTTAGCACTACTCCGTTTCATAAAATGAGTGAAAGGAATCGAGTTATCACAAAATATTTGTATAAAGAAAACCAAGTTGGTGCTCTTGACAGCCAACTCGCACGGGTTGTCACTGCCAGGTTTTACAGCCCATTTGGCAGAACGCCAAGTCAGCCCAGTTGGCCTACCTGGCCTAATTGCACCTCAATGACGTCACTTGGAATAGCCACAGGAATGCATTAAACTGGGATCTAATCTCCAATGGCCAATTTGATCAATGTTTCTGCCAAAAATAAACGTTAAATACTTCTATGCTATCATCTGGAATCAGTCAGGAACGCAGCTCCTCTAACCAAAGCAACATTGCTGAAAAATACAGGGATGACTATGTAAATTCACGCCAACTGTGAAATTGCCTTGAACTCCAAGGAGCGCAATTATAGTATTTTCAATCATGCTTGAGGAGAGACTGGATCAATGACGCTCGTGGCACTTCTGGAAGCAGCAGATTGTCATGGAGGAAGCTAAAAGGGATGCAATTACTGCTCAGACAGCCCTTGGGTACCACAAGAAGACTGCCTGCGATGCAATCAACAAAATGTCTGCGCTGGAGTGAAATTCAATGAGAAGGTTCCTTCTTGCCCCCATTTTCGCTCTCAATGCAGTCGAACTTGTAATTTTACGTGGTCAACTCTGTCTGTACACAGGGATCTCCCTGATCTTCTCTGTGAAGTGGCCACCTGGCGTCTCCAACAGGATCATCGAATTTTTGTGACAATCTCGTCCTCCGATCTTGCCCACTGCTAATCGCAGAGAGAGAAGGGTTGTTATTGCCCTCAATGGCGACCGCAAGTGTCTCTCTCTCCCCGCCACGGAGGGGACGGCGGGGGTGGACACACGTTCGGCCCGTCTGCAGACTGATGACGACGGCCACAGAAGGAGACAGTGATAAAAAATCATTTTGAGCTTTAGACCTAAGCTTATTTTTCGCGTGCTGATCACGACTTGGGATATCTGCGATTGATCAGCGGCAGATTCAAAAGCAATGTCGTTAGTGTATCGTCTGTAAGGCTGATGCAGGACCTTAAGCTAAACAATCCTCCATGACAATTCAACGTGGTGTCCCTCAAAAATGTGCATGAAGGGGGGGGGGACATTCCCCAAATGATGGCGCCATCATCCACTTGTCTCCAAGAAGTGATGCAGCACTTTCTTCTCGCCAGAAAGACCTTTTAGTTCACCGCAAGCCTTAATTTCAAATCAGAAGGCTCAGGATGTAGAAAAAGAAGGCGAGAATGACTTGCGGATCCTGCGTGTACAATCACTGACTGGTGAATCCGCAATCATGCGAGAGCGGGATTCTCTAATCGAAAGATGAAAAAAATCATCCTGAAAAGAAGAAAAGAAAAAAAAAACTGTTTTCTCCCTGACCAAAACACGTAGCTAATAAGTTTTCTTAACTTTTGTGCTAGCTTCAGTTCTTTAGGTCACTTTGTCGTTTCCATTCTTCTCATTTATACTAGCTTAGAGTAAACACGAATTTTCCCGCAATTATCGTCACCGGTGACATTACAGTGCGTCCTCGATTTAACAGCACGGACAACTTTGTGCTTCTGAATCATGCGAGTGGAATACAGGACAGCAGCGATTCGGTAAGCAGCAAGTTTAGAGGTGGCGCTCATTGAGTGGAACTGTTACATCGAGAGTCCACTGTACGTTCAAAGGATTTTCTTTCTTTCTCCCGCAGGCTGCACGTTTTGGGTGAATTTATTTGCGTCTCCGCTGCTGCTCAAATTCGAAGTAAACACCTCCATTGAATGGCTTCCTCTTTCATTCACTTGAGGGTAAAGAGGTGCCATCGCAGCCATTGACGAGAGACATCATGACATTGCTGCTGCTGGCGGAGCTATTTTTTCCCTCCAACACAAAAATAATGTATTCACGGTCAAAACTCGCAGCAGTCTCCTTAGTGACTTGCATGATGATGCTCTTTGGAAGAAGAAGATTGCTTCTTTTTCTCGTTTTTTTTTTGGTTGTTGTCTCTGGCAGCAGCAACTGCAGCAGCCCTGAGAAGTACGGGGACGACGAGAGGGAGGGAGACACCCCGTGGAGAGAGAGACCCGGCGACAGCAATAACAACGGCAGCAGTGTGTAGTACACACCCGCGCGCACACACATGCACGCACTCACGCACGCACGCACGCACGCACAACTCTGCACTGGGGGAAGGGGGGGGACGACTACTACTACTTGTAGTAGTAGTTGTACCTCGTCTTCTGTTCATCGCCCTCGCGCGGGAACGAGTGGCTGACTGAACGGCGGAATGACGAGCGAACGGCCGGTGGAGGAGAACCGGGCGAGCGGTCTCAACTTCTACGCAGTGTCTACAGCGAGTAGCTCTAGGACTTGTTCAGTTTGACAGGAGACTTCGGACTCCACCGACGTCCATCTGTGTTGCATCGATCGAGTCTCGAAGCTGGTGCAAGTACCTAGGACTATTATTTGCTGTAACAGGTCCACTTTTTTGTTGTTGTTTGTGCTCCAATTAACTGAGCGTGCCCATCAACACCGTATCTTGACAGTCGTGCCGATAAGACTCGTTCGGCGAAGACGTCGCAGACGTGCCTGAGTGAGCAAGTGACCATTAATCGATTTTGGCGAGACGACGAGGGAAAGAAAAGGCACCTCCATATCTGATGGTGAAGTCTCTGACCGGACTTTTGTCTTGCCCAGTGCGAAGCCAAACTTGTCCTGATGCTGCCCTGCCTGCAGTGATAAGCATCTGGCTGCCCTCCTCTGACAAGTGGACTCAGACTGGCAACCGTGACACAAACCCTTAAACGATCCCTCCACCTGATCTTCTCCCGACTCTCTTGAAGACGAAGAAGCATCATCATCATCGTTTGGATCTTAAGAGAGGCAGTGGAAAGAAAGAAAGAAAAAACTGTTGGCTGCCCGCCATCAGTCAAGCGGCAGCCAACGAGAAAAATAAACTCCGGCGATTTGTTTTGCGGAGGATTTTTATTTTTCTGGCCTCCGTCTGCGTCTGGTGATTGCCTCCCCCCCTCCCCCCAACCCCAACCCCCCCTGGTGGAGAAATATCGTCGACAGCCCTCCCTCATGCAGAGGAGGAGAGCTGCACCCCGCCAAGACCAGCCGGCGACTGACTGAGCTGGCTCGACAGCACCAGAAGGAGGTAGGAACGAAATGGTCCTGGACTCTACGTACGATTCCACAAGATATATGTGTGTTCCCCTTAGCCATAACGATTATGGAGCTCTCCCACCGCCAGTGCTGTTGTTTTGCACAGGCCATTCGGTGTCCCATCACTCTTCTTCTTCTGCACACACACACACGCACTTGTTTCTGCTCTCAAGATCGGTTTTGTACTGTCTCAAGCCCAAGCACTCCATAACGGCCTCCCACTGACACGGATGGTCGTTGGATGTGTGTGCATGCGAGTCCGCACAGAGAATATAAAGTAGCAGCAGGCAGTCGACCGGGCTGGACTTTCTCAGCATTTCCTGACGGAGAAAAAAAAAACCCAATCACTAGATTTATTACACGTTTTCTTTTTGAATGAAAAGAAGAGTTGTGTGTGTGTGTTTTAACTTTGTAACAGGTCGCATTGAATGAGAGTGAGAGAAACACAGCGTGCTTGCCTGAGTCTTCGTCCCCAAGGGGCTCTTGTTCAGTTCAAAGGCTTGAAACGGTAGCATTTCGCTGAATTCGGATGGCTCATTTAGCAGTCGAGCCCAATGCTTCAGCGGACCACGAAGACTCTGGCAAACTTTTAATCTTTCGCATCATTCTGCACGTTGAAAGGGGAGATCTGAGAAGTGGTCTCCTTTTCCTTGGCGGATGAGGAATCTGCACGCGAGGGAGGAGAGGAGAACCCGTACTTCAACTTATCCAGGCCCAAGCTCGAATTTCAATCTAGCTTTGCGTGATATCGGAGCAGCAGTTTCATTTTTCTTCTCCAACGTTGCTGTCGATAACAACGAGTCCAGCCGCAAAATGTCTGTCCTTGGATCGATTAAAAAGTTTCAAAGGAACAGAAAGAACGATATGAGGGCGTGCATTAAGCTCGTGCGCGCGTGTCAGCACACGTACATGCACACACACCTCTGCTATAAATCATCTCCACTCCGGCTAACAACGGAACAACAAATAGTACGACGAAAAGTTAGTTCGGTATGAAGCCATAAAACAAGTAGGAGCTTATGGACAAAGTAGATGAAACCCCCCCTTGTACCGAACTACCTAAAACAGTCATTGTCACGAAGGAAAAATAATTTCGGTGTCCGTGCACAAAAACGCTTATTTGAACTTGTCACACAGAGGGGCGGTGGTAGGCGCAATCATCCCCTTGGTTCTTGGCAAACACGAACATCTTTCGGGGAGTCCGGAATAAGAAAGCCACTGTGCTCATACGTACATTCTCTACTTCTTTCCTGGAGTAAGTTTAGGAGAGATGTTTTCATTTGCGTCGCGCGGGCCGGCGGGCGGGCCGACGGGGCTGCCGGACTACCTATCAGGTCGTCGTGAAAATATTTGCCGCGCTAACCTAAACACACTTCTTCTTCTTCAGTGATTGGGGCCTATGCTATGGGGTAGAGGGGGGGGGGAGGGCGGGGGCGAACCCCTGACGCCATCATCTAACTGCGGTGACTACGGTGTTGAGGGAGGAACAGTAGGACGTCACCAACAAAGAGAGATCTCAGAGAGCTCTCTTGGACTGAGTACTGTGAGGATAATATTAAACTGCGGCTTTGAAACGATAACACCAGAGCTGCTGGAGCGAAGAGAGAATGCAAAAACTGAGCTGTTTACGCTGCATATAATTGGAAAGGGAAGAAGGAAGAGTAGGAGAAATGAGCACGTACTGAGTGCTTCTTGAGTGCGTCTTTTCCAAATATACACAATCCGTGGGAGTTATGGAATGCAGCAGGTTTTTCTCCCTCCTTCTCCGGACTAGCCAAGATTTGTGAACGCCGCGTTTGGGACGATCCAGTCATTATATTTTCAGCAGTCTCTGTCTTCCCTCCATCCACAATTGATTCCTCCCTGGCGCAATTAATCTTGGCCATGAAAGCGCCAGCAGGATAATGAGGCGGGCAATTGTTATGAATGAGTCATCAGCGCTGTAACGACTTCGCTAATGACGTCTGCGCTGCCAGGTGAAAGCAGAGGAGCGCGTCCAAGCGCAGCCGGCGCGGAATCAATCTTGGGGGCCGAGATAATTTTGCCCTCATTAGCCGGACTTTTGGTGAAACCAGGCAGAGATTAATGAAGGCTTCCGTCCGGAGACCACGAAGCGTGAAGCTCCTCTCTGCCAAATGGCAACTCTGGAGACGTCAGCGAATTTCTGAGGTGACAAATATTGTCCGCCCTGCCCAAACGTGCGTTCTTTACGGCCGGTGTCTGCGGCTGTCGAGATGAGCCTATTTGAGGGAGAAATAGAGGGAGGAAGGAAGAAAAAAAAAAGTTGCTCGTTCCTTCCTCCCCCCTCATGAATGTCGGCCAGAGAGGAATGTCTGACTGGCCCCTCTGAGTCGCAAATCTTTCCCACTACTGGCGAGTATCACTGGCTTACGTAGGAGGGAGAAGAGCTCGTCAGACCTTCACAAATCAGCAGCAGCAACACGTACGTCGCGCACTGCCTCGCCGGCTTCTTCAGCAGGTGCGGCCCCGCGTCCCAAGGCAGGGGGAAAATGCTCTCCGCCAAGTCCGCTTCTGCGAGTACCTGGCGAATAACGAGCACCACAAGGGAAAAAAAAGTCCACACGACTTGTGTAAGGCTCGCTCCAGTCCTGGAAAGAAGTGCACTTCTGCTTGCTGACCCTGCTGCGTTCTGTTATCATCACTTGACCACCACCAGTTTTCGGACCAGTCCTGCCTGAATGCCTGTCCAGGTCTTTGTCAGATGTCGCACATTTATCTCTGTCTGCTTTTTTCCTCTCAAAATGTCGTTCAACTCTGTCGCGTCCATTTAAGTAAGGGCAGAAGTACGAAAAACTAAAGAAGCAAAAACAACTTTCTGTGTTCTTGCGCGAATTCCTTTTTACTGAGTGAGTGAGGGAGTCGCTATTAGGGTTGCCCGGGCCGTCGGCTGAGGCAACAACATTGATTATATTTATCGGACAGACAGACATTTTAAGCCACTTCAGTGTACGGATTATCCGTGGAGGCAACACCGCCTCCCTCTCCAGCCAGCTGCTGCCTCTCCTGCGTCGACGCTAACGACCACGACAGCGAGCAGTACAGATCTGGCTGTCACTGGGACGCCGCTGACGAATCGTTCGTCCTCTTTTGAAAATCTGCAGAAAAATAAGTGTAACAAGAAGTGCAGCGAGTCCGACCCTTCTGCCCAGACCAACACAGGAAGAGCGATGATGGCGTAATGAGAAAATTTTTTTTCCCTCCAAAACATGTGAGCAACTTCCCCTCCCCGCTCTGAGGAGCCGATTTTTCGCCTAAGTCACGTATGCCGGTCTTAAAGGCGCCGGCGGCTCGAGCACACGTGAGTCTGCGGAATAATTGCTTCTGCTTAGTTGGAAATTTAGCTGGAAAAACACTGAGTGCCAAATGTCGACCGTCCGGCCCAGAAGGAGCCATATGTGGCTGGCTGGGAGTTGGCAGGAAAGAGAGATTCCTTTTTGCATGCACTTTTCCGCCGGCGTCAAAGTTTCTTTTTTACATCTTCTCGCAATCCTTTCTTTTTGGAGGCCAGAAGCAGCCATCATCTCTTTGTCTTAAGAGCTGCCATTTGTCGTCTTCTCTTTCCATGCATGCACGTACAGTTTGTTGAGTGGAAGTTGCTTCTTCAACTGACGGATGGAGTCAGTCTCACTGAATCTTTGTGGCAAGTACTGCATAGCTACGAGTGGTGTGTTCGATTGATCAGTCTTAGAGGGGCCAAGTGATCGGGTAAGAACTAAGAGAGTCGTCGTCACTCTTGCATCATTGTCACCTGATCGTGGGAGGAGCAGAAAGCTGCCTCTCATGCCAAGAAACTGGAGAATTACAGATTTTTCTCTCCAAGAAGATAACAATATTTCACTAGATTCTAGTCCACAAAAGCTCGTCTATTGCATGACTGTTGCTCGTAAACCTCGCCCTCAGTTTAGTGCGGACTCCTAATTTAGTAAGCTCTTCGCTGTTTACTGAACAGACTCCTTTACAAAGTCGAGGTACTGCTCTTCAGGGCGGTGTTTCAGCTTCATGTGGTGTTTCTCAGCGTGTTCACCATAGAAAAACGACTATGTGAAGTTCCTTATATGCGTAAAAAAGTAGCTTTTGCTTGATGCACCGATACACGTTGCTTTTGCTGGAAGCATTGCTATATATCTGGAGGGGGAAGCTAAATATGGAACTGCACCCAAGTACAGATCTGAGACGAGGAGTGAAGAAGCATTTGTCATTTCATTAGTGGTGAAACAGTCGACGACGCTGCTGCGGAAAATGAACCTTTGTACCGTATGTGCGCACTTGGGTCGCCGGAATGGTGGTGGACCAAGACAGCCGCCGTGGCCGCAAAACGTGCACCTAACTGCTAAGTGTGCAGTGCGAAGCTCGAAGAAAAACCTGCAAGCCCTGGTGCACTCTTTGCGGCTCACACGGGGCTCTTGGGAACCGCCACAGTTGTTTGCAAAGAAAAAGGGGAGTGAATGAGGCTGGGGGGTTCTTTTTGCATTATCGTGCATGTTACATAGTCGTATCTAGCATATCTCTCTCACAGGGTGGTTCTACCTACGTACGCTCGTAGCGATACAATCAGCATCCACTTAAGGCTGCTGAGTGATGGGGTAGAGAGAAGCCATGAGTAATCCAGACAAGATCGCGAATCCGCCGACTGAATGAATTACAAAGCTGTTAAGGACGTTACTACGAGTCCACTATTGTG
>JAAUXU010170058.1_pt1 | contig 34237 bp, 37 predicted proteins | sample 7278151 | NCBI WGS metagenome assembly JAAUXU01 (sample SAMN14350113, study PRJNA611818) | marine sediment metagenome | isolation source: surface marine sediment (1.8m) | place: French Polynesia: Moorea | collected 2018-08 | reverse complement strand
CTCTTGGGGGGGGGGGGCAGCAAGGGAAGGAAGGAGGAGTTTACGAGGTTGTTGGTATACCCCTCGTTCTGCTTGATCGTGCATGGAAGAAAGGTTTTTGCAATTTTTGTGCAAAGGCCCTTCTCCTCCTTGCTAGCCACAATAAGAGCATAAAAGCTCCGACGCCCAGTGCCAGCATTAGCATGCACTCTGGCAGAAGATATAGTTATTGCACGAGCTTCATATCATGAAAAGTTGCATCATCGGAAGAAGATAAGACCATTGCATCTTTATGGAGAAGAGAGCTGACATTTATTGCTTTCCTTCTTTCACCCCCTACTTTCTTTCCTCCTTTTTCCTTCCCTACCCTAGTGCTTTTGATCTCTCTATCAGGGTTTGTCTTCCACCCGCCAAACGACCAAACACTCTTTCTCAGCTCAGTGCAGTGCTGTAGCAGCACACGAATGTGTTTTATACAGCTCAACACATGGTACGCACTGTGCACACACAGCAGATCGCTTGCTGTTGCGCCCCCTTGGTTTGATCATCAAGATTTATGATGGTGGCAAAAGGACAGAGAGCAGCAGCCGGCGGAGTAAATCGAACATTCCAAGGCTTGCCAAAGCCACTCACCGCAGTCCTCTGTACTGTACAGTCTGTACTCTACTGTAAACTGTGTAGCTCACAAGTTTCAACCATATGGAAATAAAGTTTCGAACGCCTCTCGAATGCTCCTTTTATTTGCTCCTGAGGAAGCTTTAAAATAGGCAAAACAAAAACCCTTCCAATTACTTTGGAGAATCTGTCCATAGCTTCCTGATCAAAAAACTGGGGAAGGATCTGTCTGTGTGAGCACCACGAGCTACAACATCACATAGGAGAAGGGGAGGGAAATAAAGGGATTCTCTTTGTCAAGGGTCTTCTTGGAAGGGGAGGAGGAGGAAATAAAAATGCGGAAAAGCAGAGAGAGAATCTACTAGCATAGGAGATCAAGTGCTTTTGTTTCGTGTTCCCCTAGGTGGAAAGCAATCGATACTCATTGCTGCTTGATGGGATCGTTACAGTAGGGGGAAAGAGATGCTACCATTTTCAGCAGCTCACACAGTATGCACAGGTACGTGCACATATTAAGCAAGTCTTTGCCTTCGTGTATTTATGCACACACAGAGTTGATGCTCTCAAACTACAGTGGCAAAGTTAATGCAAAAACAGACAGTCTCAAATTGGAATGGAGACTCGAGAAAGTCAAAGTTCATAATGTGTTGTACGCGCACCAGGAGAGGGAATCAAGGGAAACCCTATCTGGCCTCCTCCCTCCCCCAAGGTGCCACTGAGACCACTTTAATGAGCTTTCTAAACTTACAAACCCCCATAGTGCAGGATACGCAATAAACGTTCCAAACACACCAACGTCCCTCAGTGTTGGCTGAGCGGACTTTAAAGGAAAAAGTAGAGACGCTATAAATTCAAACAGCGTCCGACCGCACTTTTATGGTACTGTTCTCGAGCACTAGTACATACCTGTACTTCTCTTGCCTTCCACTTCTCCTGAGCTGACCTTTCTTCCAAAAGTAGTCTTCCCTCCAGCAATGTGAAGGAGGATATGTGGAAGTATTAAACTGTTGCAAAGCCACTTGAGTCTTGGACGACACAGGAGTTCGACACACTTGGATTGCTCGTACTGTACATGCCTTAATTGCTCCTCCCTCTTCTAGGCAGGAAAAAAAGTCACTTTTGCACACGCGTGTGCCAAAAAATTGCCAGGCAACAAACAAGAAGGAAAAATTTGGCACTTTGCGCCGATCTCTCGAGCAAAGTCTCCGGACAACTAAGGGTGCTTCTCTCCTTCCTTTCCCACATGCATTCGACGACGACGGCGACGACGGCGACGACGCTGACGACGCCTTCGACGCCGTCGCCGTCGCCGTCGCCGCCGCCGCAGACGCTGCCCGAGGGAGGGGAAAATCGACTCGCGCGCGCTCGAGTTTCTCCACTCGCGCAGTTTATACTTACGTAGTAGATACAATCTCATGTGTGAACAAGATTGTTATAATGGCTAAGACAATGCTGGAAACACTATACCTAACGGCTGTGCAACACTAAAGAGAGAAGAGTGTGTGTCTTCCTACACGATTCTCGTCTCCGTTACCGATTTCGACCAAATGTGGTATAGTGCGTGTAGTATTATTGCCTTCCCCCTTCCTTCGGTGTCAGAGAGGAGGGTATGAACCCCGCTACTCCTTGTCGTGCAACACGGACGGACCCCTGAAAATGCATTTTATAGTAAAACAACTTATAAGCGGAGTGAAGTTGTCCTTGCAGCTGCAGGGTGCTCCGAGAAAAGTCGAATGAGGTTAGACCTGCACCCCATCCTCTTAACCACTGGCAGGGGCTAGTGAAATTCATTGTTTTACTCAACTTACCTAGGAAAAAACTTTTCAACTGTAAGACGTCCTCCCCCCTCCTCAAACGGGGTACCTGCCACAGGCAGATGGTCTCAAGAGCCAATTATTTTAGTATACTGAACTGCGTCTAGGGCCCCTTACAGGCGGGGTTGTGACCCTTGCAGAGGAAGTCCATGGGGAGGGAATTGGGGTCCGAAAGCTCGCTCTATGTGAAGCCTTTCACTGAAACTGGCCAGATAGCTACAGCAAGATACCCGGGAGCTGGTTATGTTGCTAGTGATGCCGGTCAGTGGGCTCGAAGAGCACCGAGACGATGCAGGTCCAGATGCATAAGCTGCTGGAAGTTGCGTGGCTGGAAGAACTGGAATGTTCGACAACGATGGCGTCAAGTTCAGCGATCCCTCGTATCGCTGCTCTCCAGCTCGTTCGTTCATAAATGCGCACAGGGTGTGGCGAAGGGTTCGAGTTCATGTTTCTCTCCTCAGGACAGAGTTCAGAAGGCTTCTCCTCCTTCTCCTGCGGGAGCAACATTCTGTTCTCTCTAGTCTGAAATGAGAGACGTACGCAAGTGCTACATTCGTCCAAAGTTTCGCCTCCAGAGCGATCGCACTGAATTATGGCTCTGCCAGTCATGCACGTTGTAGGACTGCCTAAACCGGACTCTGCCGCGGAGTTGCACAAACAGGATCCGTCAGCTAAATTATGTCACATGTTAAACTGCTTCCTGACTCCGAACGAATGCATGGAGAAAACAATGTTGCACTAACAAGATTTATTCTTCAGAATGATTTCTTTCCGTCTTTTGGCACTTACCACAGCCTTTCGGAACGTGGCGAACTCCTTCTCCTTCTTGACCCTCATGCTGCTGCCAATAGCCACAACTGTAGGTAGTTATAGGTCGTGCAAGTGGTGAACTGGCGAAGACAGTCTTCTGCGTCAGAAACATCTCTACGCACAGTCTCTGCCCCCTGTTCTGCGCGCCTCCCTAAGTGCCCTCCTTACCTCCCGACCTCTGTGTTCGTCTATCTTCTGGCATGCTTTGCACTTAACAAATTTTTGCTGCGCGTCCGGAATAATTCACATACGCATACGCTCTCAAGACTTTTTCCCGCTGTCGTCACATGGCCCAAACTGAGCTTCCTGTGTACCTCCGGGACGAACGGACTGACGGACGCACAGTACGTATGGAATCCACGCCGTCGACAAGTGTCTAAAGGCAGAGACAAAGAAATGATTATCCATTGACAGCCACAGGTGTCAGAGATCACCACTGCGTGATGTCAGAGGAGCCATTAGGCTGAACAAACCACAGAAGCCAAGATTGCTTCCTCCTCCGCGTACGTATGTACGTAGGCCAGAAAATGTGTCAAAGTTTTCTTCGCCACGCTTAAGACTTCTGGGGTCCGTGAGTGAATGTGTCAACCCCGCTCCCTCGGTGGGCTTTGATAGTAAGTGAACAGAACACGTCTTTGCGTACTACGTGGCCCATAAACCCTTGCCGTACCACGGATCACTGCATACCTTCCGTGAGTGCAAAAGCAATCATGATGAATATAAAGATCGCCGCCAATGACACTGACTGGTTTTCGAAGCCAAAAACTGCCAGCAGATAAAAAGTAGCGCAAAAAAGTTTTATGACTGAAACAAGCACCCCGAGGAAGCTTGTGGTCGGAGTTTAATCAGCCTTGTCTACTCCTCATCTGTTAGTTTTCTTGTCTGCGCAGAGCAACGAAAGGTTAGAAAGATACCAGCACGAATGTATCTGCGTCATTTTGGGATTTCTCAACTTTAGCAGGAAGAATTTCTCTTTCCTCCGTTTTTCTGCGCAGTAAAACCTCCTACTGCTCGGCCTCTTAGGCCTTTTTTTATTCCTGTCTGCATAACCGAGCCTTTATGACGTGTCGTAATCGCTGCCCCCTACAGAATCGTGATCTCTTCATCGAAGGCTGTATCTTCTGTGTTTGGCTGAAAAGTTGCAGAGAAGAAACTGAGCTGAGTCAAAAGTTCCCTACCACAGGTACGTGTGAGCCCCGCTACAGCAGATTAGGACACAGTTGTTTGCATAGAAGTGCAGGAAGAAGAAGGAGCCTCTTATTTTCCATCGCGACTCGTTGGAGTCCCTGCGCCGCCTCTGACTGGGTTAATCCAGTTAGCTTCCTTTTCTCTCGGTTTACTTAAGACCACCACGTAAGATACACAGGACTCGACGCCAACAACAACGTGCAGTTGTTGCTGTTTTGCGAATTTGACCGCGTGCAAATATCCTTCTTTTCCAAAAGATGAAGAGAGAGAGAGAGAGAAGTGAAAGACTCTGCTCTTGCAGTAGGACTTGATTTTATCGCTCGATCGTGGCTCTGTTGGGGTAGACAGACATTTCTTTCCCTCCAGAGGAATTATCTCATTCTCCACGATTTCCACAAAGCAGGGCTGAGGAGAGGGAAGACCTATTAGAAGAATGGAGCGCGCATATTTTGATCGTGAGACCAAATTGACATGATGGATTGCTAATGGAGATTCCCTTCTTTGACCCGCCAATTCCCACATGATCAATTTCCGATTGAAAAAAAAGAGCCGGGGAGGGGAAAACCTCCGGGGCAGAGAAAGAGAGTTGAAGGAGAGGGAGTAACAACGTTCGTACGTAGGCGAGGGTGTCTTATCAGTACGGAGCATCTTTCACGGTGGCACAGAAGAAGTTGGCTTGGAAGCGCTAACAAGCAAGTGGAGGCTAATGAGAGGCGGTGTTGCTCTCGAGGAATTAACGGATGCGTCACTAATTTTTAAAATACTTTACTTTACTTAAGGAGTCAACGATGGAAACAAGGGTTAGTCAGAGAGAGAGACTGATCGAGGGAGAGACTGAGAGAGAGACGTCTCATACTTGGGAGTCCACAAGACCGGCTTCTTTGGCCAACTCTGCTTCATGTGCACGTACAAGGTCCGGCTGCCAAATTGTCTCACTGGCCACCAGCACCAGGATCAAGGAGGAGGTCACCACAGCTGTGGAGGCCTCTCGAAGCATCTGGAGGCTGTCGTCAGTGCCAAAAGGTGGCCAGACGGAGGGTATTTTCCTCATAGGAAAAATCTTATTCATACAGCAATGTTCACTTCATGCACTGGCTTCGATTCTGGAACAAGTCTTCCATGTGACACAATTCAGATGACGGATACTGTTCGTACACAATGCATGCGTATGCAGCTTGCCCAGCGAAAACTTCTGCAGCGGACATTTGTTTTACGACGGCACTCTTTTATAGAAATACGACGGTAAGTCCAAGCAAATTTGGACCATGTCAATACATTTATCAGCGTTGTATGTTTTGAGAGTACTTTTGATACGGCTGTTCCACGTAGTCTCCACCCAACTGTTTGGTCAAACACTCAAGCCATTTATGAAAGATGCAGGAGGAGAATTGGTCTTCAGATATTATCCTGATGACCCTCCTCCTATTGCTTTTTAACATCTTTTCCTGCGCTCAGGCGAGAAACAATGAGGTAAATTTAGCTCTGCTCAGGCTTGACGGTCCGTAGATGTCCTACAAGATGACAGTGGCCTCGGAGGCTGAGGTGCCCGCTTTGAACATATCCACCCCACATTCACGCCCCGATATCTCCTCTTTCTCTTTCTTGACTTTCCAGGTAGGGGGTAACGTAATCAACTTTGCTTGTCATTTGACTCTCAGCATTTGTGAAACATACAACCTTTGTCAGTTACAATAACAGTGTGAAAGGATTAACTAAGCTGGACCACATTTCACGTAGACGTTGCCTTTTAAAGTGGAGAGAAATTGAGGGCATTCCCTGTACCAAAACGTTGTTGAGTAGAGTCTCCACATGGAAATCGTTGTTCCGATAGTGCTGGCCGAGATGCAGCATTGCAAGCAACTTTATGATAGCCCATTGTGATTCTAGAGCGCCCAAACCCCAGCAACCCACAGATTAGCCCACACCGGCAGGGGCTGTTTTTGACTGGTTTGGGCCTGGTTTTTGAGGTCAAATGTACTGAAGATTTTCGGGGGCAGCACATTGGCAGACAGGTGAAAACTCTGGGCAACGCGCGACCCGGGTAGCTGTTCCTCCACCCCTATATGAAGGGCCTGGGGTATAGGATCTTCCCCCTCAAAAAAAGAGAGAATATCAGTACATTGGTCCAAAATATCTGTGGGTTGCTGCGGTTTGAGCAATTTCAAAGTTGCGCTTCTGTCTCTGGATTGGATGTTTCAGTTGGTCATGCAGAAATACGATGTCACGTACTCAAATTCTTCCCACTGAATCACATACAGCAAGTTCAGCATTAGCAAAAATACTTTGTAATAGAAATATGTTGTGATTCCCGTTTAATTTGGAATTTCCCTCGTATCGCGTTCGGTGTCTGTTTCCCAGCAGCCTTTGTCAATCCTGTGCGAATAATCTTAACTGAGAAGCGAAATGACGTTTTCTTCACATGTGGAAGACCAGAAAACTGTGAGCAAGTTTCTTTGAAGAATACACACGTGTCTGAGTAGCTGCCGTATACTGGAGATTTAAGGCGATTGCGCCGGCTTTAAGGAGGATACCTTGAAGTTTAGGGGCTTAAGTGTTCAACAATTCACAAGAGTACATTTGTCAGATGAAATCATACTTTGATGCTTAAACCTAAAATTGTCAGCCCGACTACGTGAAACGATCCGTGCACATGTGTTTGGACTTAGAAATGACACCCTGAGCTCCTTTAAATCGTGGCCACTCCCACACCGTAGGTATCACGCCATTATACAGAGGCCGCAGACTCCTTTTGGCTGACCTGCGCCGTGTCAGTCCCGAACTTTTTTCTCCTCCTCACCCCGTTCTTCTAATCAGCGGGGGAAATCACTCATTGAAAAAGTCACGACAATTAAGAGGAGGAAAACCAGTTTTCGCGACAAGCGATGAAAGCAATAGAATCACGAAAGAGAAGCTTAGGATTCCTATTTGAAGAGAGAGAAAGAGCCTGAACGACAAAGTTCCTCCTCCGCAAATTGTCATATCAGATAGGTCTTGAGAGAAATGGCTAGTAAAAGCTGTGAGGCCAAAGTCTCAGGCCTTGTCCATTACCCTATACAACAGATTAGCTGTTTAACGATAGGGGGAAAAGCAACTTAGGGCTGTGATCAATCTCGCAGTCAAGTTTTTGAGCGAGCAAAACGCTGCAGATTGAACGTGAAAAAAAAGTGCTACAAATCACGCAGAGACAAAAACTACTCCTCACTACGAACGCCCCCGCTCTTTTCACCTTTTTTGGGGGCCAACAGAAATTTATTGCTGCTGTCACTGATGTTGAGGAGCCTTTATCGTCACATATCCGGTCAGCCCCCTTGAACACCTTTTGCACTGCTGTAGCAGATGCGAGATGTCAGCAAAAGCCTCTTTGAAGTGAGGCAGAAGAATCAGCATTCCCCAGCTAAATTAATTGGCACCGAGAAAAATCACGTTTGCACGCAAGATGGCAAAAAAAAGACTCCGCGGAGCAAAAAAAAGCCTGCCTGATACAGATCAGCTACTTATACTTAGTTAGAGCCCCCTGATCGTCCCGCGGAGCAGTCACCAAAACTGTTCTCTGTAGCACATCAATCTTTTGTCGCCCGAGTTCCCGAAGAGCGTGCACAAGGCTTCGCCTGGCACTTGGGTACTTGCTAGTAAACGCAGGCTTTTGGTTTACAATCCTGGCATTTGGCATTGCTCGTTGAAAATTGCTTCGGCTTCTTGACACACATTTCCATCATCTTCAGCTTGGGGCCAGAGAGGCTTGGCTCTCCTCGCTACTCTTTTCGCTCGTTTATTCTTATGATGGAAAACAAACCTGGCCGGGGTTATGGCCAATCACTGGGCAGCAGCGAACCCTTAAAAAAATCGAAGCTTCCAATTCGGGCAGGAGCTTTTTTGTAGACGGATTCCTTGGCTCCATTTTAGGACCTCATTGTTGGTTCTTATAACCTACGTGGATCTCAGTGCACGCACGCAGATTGTGGAATACCCATCAACAATGATGGGGATGTGATGAGGCTGGAAAAAAGAACAGAGAGCTGAGAGGACGACGGGTGCAAAGTGGGGGGGGGGGGATGAGAAAAGAAACCCTAAAGAACAACAACAAAACCTTTTATGGTGAATCTGGGCCATTGCAACTGCACCGCACGACCTAAAGGTGAGGATTTCATGCAGGTACCAGACGCTGTGATACTCGGAGTCTTGTACGTAGACGGGTGGGCTGACGGAGGGTGGGAGGTGCCACTGTGGGAGAATTGTTTGTTTGTTCTAACCGCTCTCTCGCTCAATAGATTAGTATTGATAGATGATCAGTGGGTGGTCCCCCCCGCCCGTGAGAAACCCGGGCCAGCGACTCCTGAGGGTCACCCTCGGGGTCAACGCGGACAAATACGTATGTGACACCAGCGCCAAGGAGGTCACATTCAGGCGTGAAGCAAGCCAGTTGTTTAGATGTGGAAGACACGATTGATTGGACGCCAAACTTCTGGCGTGCGTGCGTGCGTGCGTGCGCGCTCGAGTGCGTGCGTGTGGTACGTAGCGAAAGGAAAGCTCGCGTGAAAAGCAGCGGCAGCATGTTGAGAAATGTACAAATGCGCAATTCATGTGCTTACATGTACATATATGTGAGCACGTACAAGTTAGACTAGTTAACCTGGTTTTTTCAATGTGACAGTGAGGGTGTTAGTTTGAGAGATGCATCAGCATTCTATGAAGTCTCATAGCCGACAGACTTGTGGAGCTTGGAGACTTTCCCTTGTGGCAGATGCATAATACCTGCGCCAATCAGGTAGAGTTTGTTGTATGCTGACATCTAGGCTTTCACGCTAAAATACTTTGAGGGAATTTCCCGTCAAGCTTCAACTACTACGTGCGGGAGAAAGGGTGGTCAAATCTCGTCATGTCTGCTCTGACCGGCTTCGAGATAAAGGATGGCGAGTACACGAAGACCATCTACAGCATGATTAAGGAGCAGAGGTGAGCAGCAGCACTTTTGTTCAAGAATATTTTGGTCAACCTTTCTCTGTCCGTCTGTCTCAGGTACAATGACGCGATCCAAGTATTGTCATTCATCTACAACTCCCATCCCACTTCGAGGGCTGCCCTCTCCCTCTTGGCCTACTGCTATTTCTACACCCAAGTGAGCTATGACTAAACCATCTCTGACTTCCATTCAACGCGTACCTTTCTGCAGGACTTTGTGAACGCTGCCAACTGCTATGAGCAGCTGACCGCCTTCTATCCAGAGATTGAGGACTACCGCATCTACTATGCCCAGGCCCTCTACCAGGCGTGTCTGTATGAAGAAGCCATGAAGATCACTGTCCAAATTGACAGTTCCGAGAGCCAAGGACAGGTGCAGTGCAAATAATCCGTGTTAAACTAAGTATTTTCGTTGAAAACGTCTCCGGTTTCCCCAGATGATGAAACTTCAGGCTGCCATCAAGTACGGAGAGGAGGACTTGGCAGGTGCAAAGAGTCTGGTGGACCAATGTCCGGACGACGACCCGGACACCGAGATCAACAGAGGTGAGCACACGTAAGCAGTCAACGACATTTTGAGTTACGCTTCTCCCAATGTCATGTTCAGGCTGTCTGCTATATAAGGAGGGTCGCTTCGAGGAAGCCTTGCTCAAGTTCTCAGGTGCGCAGCAGATCGTCGGCTACGACCCCCATCTATCCTACAACGTGGCCCTCTGCCACTACAGGTAAAAGTTTCCACACATCACTAATACAAGGAAACGCAGAAGCACAATGTGCATGCATATAGAATGAAGGAGTTCGCCCCGGCCTTGAAGCACATAGCGGACATCATCGAGAGAGGCATCAGGGAGCACCCAGAGCTCAGTGTGGGGATGCAGACGGAAGGAATCGAGGCAAGCTTGTTTGACAGAAATATCCCAAACCAACACATAAATGTATATACAGAGCAGTCTCATCAGGACCGTGTTTTTCCCGAACCTTGGACTTATTCCTCTTCACAGCCATGCAGCCCCCTACTACCGAAAAAAAAACACCCCTGGGATGTAACATGACTTTCCCGTCCTGTTCTTTTCCTTTTGGCCAAAGTTCATACGTTGCATAGTCCTTGTATGTCTGCTTATACAATCCTTGCAGTAAGTAATTGCGTCGAGCATGACATCACCTCGTCCGCTGTAATGAGGTGTGTTGAGGTGGAATTTTGATGTGGAACATGTAGATGTGATACTTGGGCATAATGTTGAGTACAGAGGTTCAATGTCAGGTCCAGATAGAAATTCCGCCTCAACACACTTCAGTACGGCGCATGAGGTGATGTCATGCTCGACGCAATTTCTTACAGCTAGGACTGCGTGTAGTTAGTTATGAATTGAATTCACTCTACATGAATAGCGTAACGTTGGGAACTGTTTGCCTATTCGTTCCTACCTGTAATGCAGGCCCCTCTCTGTAAGAATAGCCTTACGACAAAAGTCAAGTCTATCAGTCTCAAAATAATCATTACATCAGTTCGACTGCATTTTCCTTCTGAAAAGAAGAACTTGACATATTGTCTGCAACAAGGCATAATTACAATAATGTAATGGTATCAAGAAAAACCCACCCAGGGAAAAGCAGGCGACTGGGGCTAACAACCCGAAGCAGGAGTTAACTGCTCTACTCAAGTTCTTATTTTAGGTCAGAAGCGTGGGCAACACACTCACTTTGCACGAGACAGCGCTGATCGAGGCCTTTAACCTAAAGGCAGCTATCGAGTATCTTCTCAAAAACATGGACGCTGCGAAGGAGGCCCTCACGGACATGCCACCAAGGTATCCCTATCCAATGTGGAAAGTACGAAAGTCAGGCTAATGTTTGGTAAATGAAACAAGCACTCGTTGTCAGATCTGAAGAAGAGCTGGACGCAGTGACTCTGCACAACCAGGCCCTCATGAACATGGAAAACAAGTGAGTGTTCATCATATGGGGGGGGGGGGGGGTCGTTTGTCTTGCTTCAACACTTGCTGTCTACGTTTGCAGGCCCACCGAAGGCTTTGAGAAACTACAATTTCTGCTACAGCAAAACCCTTTCCCGCCAGAAACATTCGGCAACTTGCTGTTGCTCTACTGCAAATACGAGTACTACGACCTAGCCGCCGACGTCCTGGCAGAGAATGCTCACCTTACGTACAAGTATGCTTTCATACAAGCTGGGTTTTGTCTTGAAATTATCTGTATTGAGTTGTCAGGTATCTCACACCTCACTTGTATGACTTTCTGGAGGCCTTAATTACACAGCAAACTTCTCCAGATGAGGCCTACAGAAAGTTTGACGCAATTGGTTCCAAACTCACGGAGCAACTCAGGAAGTGCACAAAGCAGGTGAACCGTGATACAATTGACGTCACGATGGTGCAATTTATTGAGCGTCGCACGTTGATGCGCTTTTAACAGCAAGACAGATGAGGTCGATTTTTTTATGTATGGGTTCAACAAAGAGTGCTAAAATTCATAGCAGTTGCTAATAATGACTTGCTTCAGTGACATTGATGAAAGATTGAAGCATTATTAGTCTACTTACGATCGCAGCGAAGAAAATTCAAGTACGTGCACTGACTCCCTTCAATAGTTTTTAAAGACAAGCCACCAAAAGACCAAAAATGAGAGGGGTCAAACGTTTTGTCAGAGCTTCTGCTGAAGTTCACTCGTCTATCTGTTTGAGCAGTACAGTGTATGTAGAGTGCATTTCTTCGCAGAACTGCAGCTGTCACACTGTGAATTCTTAAAAGCACAAATTCATTGCATTTAAAGAGGACAATGTTGGAACTAATGAACAGAATATGACGATTCCCCAGACCGGTCACCTTTACTCAAGGACAACCTTTGCTTCACAGGCAAGTAAAGGTTTCCACCTCAACTCTAAGAATGACATACATAATAACTAATGACCCTCAAAGCTAACTGCCTACAGCGACCTAAATCGCACCCTCTTCTGTGCTCCCTCCATGATAATTGTGCGAAGTGTTTACTGTAAGCAAAATTATAGGTCCAAGAGGCTCGCAACCAACAGGATGACGACTCTGTCAAAAGACACATCAATGAGTATGAGGACACTTTGGGAAGGTATCGTAACTGTTCATAAAGTGGACGCATTACTGATGGCTATTGCGGTAGTAGGTATCATATCACTGCAGCAATCTAAGCAAGAAAAAGCATGGTTAGTAGTACCCTTAGCCTAAGCAGTAAAGGTTCAGCAAATCTGATTTGCTCTTTTCCCTCAACAAAGCAGCAAACGTCGTCAATGACAATATTTTTCCTTTGAAACGGTGTGGCAAAATAAGAGCTAAAGCTAACTATTACGAATTTGTTCCCTATGGTCAACACCTTAGCTAGAGCAATGACCTAAAGACTGAAAGTTGTGCGTTGAAAATTGGGTTGGTGCAATTATTTATGCACATACTGTACGACAGTATGCATTATTAACATGTTTATGTGAAATAGCTCTAAACGTTCATATTTTAGGTATATCCCTGTCTTGATGGCTCAAGCCAAGATCTACTGGGATTTGGAACTGTACCAACAGGTTGGCCAGCATTGACGTCGTCACAATCTGGCGCGTGTCCTCAATGAACTTTTTTTCTTTAAAAGGTTGAGAAGCTGTTCCGGAAGTCTGTCGAGTTCTGCAACGAGTCTGACATCTGGAAACTGAATGTGGCTCACGTGCTCTTCATGCAGGAGAACAAGTTCAAGGAGGCCACGGGATTCTACGAGCCCATCGTCAGGAAGAACTTTGACAGGTGAGAGTTCTGGAGGCCTCTGTTGTTGCGAGCCGCCGGTCGTCACCTGCTTTGACTTCAGCATCTTGAACGTGTCCGCCATTGTGCTGGCCAACCTGTGCGTGAGCTACATCATGACCTCTCAAAACGAGGAGGCAGAAGAACTCATGAGGAAGATTGAGAAGGAGGAGGAGCAGTTGGCCTATGAGGACCCGGACAAGAAGGTCTTTCACCTCTGCATAGTCAACTTGGTCATTGGTAAGATTGACCTACTACTGCAGGTGCATGACAAAAGATGCAAACCTTTTTGATCATCGGTCTTTGTTGCATAGGCACCCTGTACTGCGCCAAGGGTAACTATGAGTTCGGCATCTCTCGAGTCATCAAGTCCCTGGAGCCGTACAACAAGAAGCTGGGTACCGACACTTGGTTCTACGCAAAGAGGTGCTTCCTCTCACTCATTGAGAACTTGGCCAAGCACATGATCAGTGTGAGAGACTCTGTCATGCAAGAGTGTCTTCAGTTCCTCGACCACTGTGAGATTTATGGCCGTAACGTGAAGACGCTGATCGAGCAGCCCCTGGAGGAGGCACAGAAGCACAGGGGGAAGAATACAGTCACCTATGAGGCCAGGTACCTCAAGGCCTTGCTCTTGCAGCTGGAGATGGAGTAACAGAGTCTCCACATTTTACCTAAACATAGTGCAATAAGTTTTCTACGAACACCACATCCGCCTCATAGCAGCATGAACTCCAAACTCATGCGTCCTCAGAAGAGAATGCCAAGATTATAGAAATATAAAGATTTTAAAATATCTACATCTTGAGTTACGTCAATGCGAGTAGAGCATGTATCAGTAGAATGGTCACTCCATTGCTGCTTTTTTTAGTGGGTCATCTTTAAGCCCTTCATTCTTTTTTGGACTAAGTCAGCAAAAAAAAAGCAGAGAGTACCAAGCAACAGAAGATTTGACGAAGTTGAAAAACGGACAGCTTTATCTCAACCCAAGCATCTGAAGGTTTTTACACGTGGGACGAGAAAGTCATGCGTTTGAAATGAAAGTAGAGTCGAGAAAGTTATAGCATGATATCAACAACTCTGTTGAAAAGACAGAAAAATACTTAAAACACTTCGTTATCACGAGTCTTACAGTTCGTATGACTTTTATTAAACAGCGTTTCCATTGCCTTTGTTGCACTGTATTATCATAGTTATCTTTCTTATCGCGGGTCGCCGATCTTGATTTCTCGCGAACTTGAGGTCTGCAGAAAGGCTGCCAAGGTAATTAATGATGAGATTGAAGACTTCTCTAACCGTCCAAAGCCTAAGCACCTCCCATTGTCCGGACCTCGGAGTTCAACACTGCTTTGAAGGAAAAAGTCAGTGAGCCAGCCCAAATCCAGCCTCAGGCTGCTCTCTTAGGACATGGGCGTTTGTGAGGCCACCGTGGGACAGATGGCCCACAAAGTCAACGGGACTTATCTCAAGGGCACGTGTTCTTCTTCTCACAGACGGAATGGAGCAGAAGAAACTCAGCCATTTTAAACTTCTCCTGCAAGTTAGATCTCTGGTCACCGAATTCACCATCGGATCTGAACATTTGCGACTACTACTGGCGGAGAAAAGTTCATATGAGGTCAACTCCCATCACGACACTAAAAGGTGACATCGTTGCCGCAGAGGGTGAGATTGACTGCTGAGAGATCACCAGAGCTGCCTCAAGGTTCAATGGGCGCTTGGAGCCAGCATAGCCACCCAGAATGGACACTTTAAATGTTGAAAGTGATCTTCATTCATTCTCCACTCCTAATGCAAGCAGAGGTATACGTCAGAAATATCTCTGATTGAATTTCTATCCACGCAAGGAAAGTTAAAGGTGGGAGGAAAACTGTATTTGAAAATGCTTGCAAAATGTAACTTTTCTCCAGCTCCAGAGGCTCAATCAAGTCCAAAAGGGTGGAAATTGAAGCCCTGATATTGCTCTTTCATCTCACGGTAAATTCAAGAACGTGGACTTGGTGAATTCGATCTACGGGCACGGAAAGTGAAGTGACTGTAAAATCTCGTCCTTAATGCGTGCATCATCATCCTGTATTCGTACAGACGTGACTTTTTTCATGGAATTTTCTTCTACGGCTAATTTTCTTGGTGAAAACTTTCTTCGGTCCATTCAATGCGATTTTAAAGGAGCGTCAAAAGTGTTACTCTTTCCCCAGCGCACCCGGTACCGTGGTACACCCAAACGTACGTCCAGTGCATAGTGGACATACACCGCCATTGCACTTTTCAGCCGTTGAAATATCAATTGTCTTAACTTCCAGGTGTGCTTGTTCGTCCTCTTCTTTCAAGGGATCAATCAAAGGAGAAGCGCCGACGCGCGTGAGATGTGAGAAAAATATCGAGACCTCTAAGAGCCCAACTTCACCAGCTTTTTGCTCTCTGTGGCAGCCAAGCCCGGCCCTGTAATTTGTGCAGCAGAGGGAGAGAGGGTAAATGACATCTCTCTGTGTGCTTAGTCTATTGGGGTCCTGGGAAGAAACCAAGTGCGAGAGACAGAGGCAAAAAAAATCAATCCCCTGCAAACGGCGGAGAAGAAATAACACGACCGCCTAATGTTGTTGCTCACCTGGTGGAGGCAGAACTTGGTCTCAGCAGGGCGGAATTTTTGGCAGGAAATGCCGCGATGGGATCGCATTTCCTCGGACAATATTTGGCTTTGATTCATCGCTCAGCTAATTTGTGTTCTTCTCCTTGATGTCGGGGCTTTTGACCGACCAATTTCCTGTGGCAGAGAAACGCTCATTGCTTTGTTCTGGGGCCTCGTGTGGTGTGGACGCGTTGGGCATCGCTGGGACCAAGAATGCCATTCTAAGATCCAAGCAACTATGACGTTCGCCAACGTTTTCTCACTTCGCATTATCCACTTCAGTCATTTCTTTGAATGACTTGTTTAGAGAGGGGAAAAAGCCTGGAGAAGCTGATCAAAAGCAACGACCCTGAACAACAAAAAAAACACCCGGAGGTTTTTTTTGGCTGGCTGTGGGAATCTACCCGGTTTTTTTCTGGGCTCGCCTTTGAATGCGCAGACGAGTCTTAATTATGAGGTCTCCAAATCCTTTTTCGGTGGAATTTTATTGTGTGCCAGACAATGCCTGGGAGTTGCGTGACTCCCCTCAGTGTTGGTTTTTTGTGTGTATCATTCGTGGCTGGTCTTGCAGCGATTGAAATTGTTCTATCGACTAAAGTATGCATCTTGACCACTTTCTCCCACCGCTAGAAATGTGCCCGGCAGACGCTTGTACGACCCACGCTCTATGGCACATGCAGAAATTCACGCATGCACTCTCCTCCCCCAGGAAGAGTCCGCACAGAATCTACCCTCTTCATCTTGCTCTTCTTGCTCATTATAGGCAAACACATGCATGCACTCGGATTTATCTCCACAGTTTTGGGCAGCAAAAGGAGATTGAGCAGACAGGAGAGAGTACGGTAGTGATTCACGCCTGATTTGGTCACGCCCAGCAGGCAAGGAAAAATCTTCACGCTTGTCATCTCTCATTGGCAACTGATATCTGAATGGATACAGTACGGAGAGTGAGTAGACACACTCACTCACATCCACACACTGCCTGCAGGATCGTAGGTGCTTGTGCGGCGCCGAAATTCACGGATAAAACAAGCACGATAGCTACTCTCGAATAAGTTTATTACTATTATGGTCATTCCACTTGTGTATCACCTTTAGGGTTTTTTCCAGATTCTTATCTGCAGTGCTCGCACCATTCCGTACTTAGGCGTGCATACGTACCTACACGGATCTCTTTCTCCCTGCATGTGAGCATGTTTGTGTATGCATGTGTGAAGAGAAGACAGTGAGCCACTCGGCCCATTATCCCTCCTTTCACCTCAAGGGGATTAGCGAAGGATTTATGGGGCATGGACAGAGACGAGCTGTAACGGCCCAAGAATGCCATTGTCTAACTAATGGTGCGTTTACCCGAGCGGAGTTGGATGACGAATATCCTCCATGTATACGTCAAATGGCGAGTTAGAGGAGAACCATCTCCTCACAGCTACTGTGTGTGTACATGCATGCGTACGTGGTGTCGCTCCACCCATGACAAGAAATCTACCAGTGGCAGCAGGGCCTCAGGGCTTCACAACAGGTCACTGTTTTATGTAAGCTGATGGAGCATGCACACTACTACATATGTCTGCAATGGCAATTAAAGCTTTCCCCCCTCTTTTTTCTCAACTCTCAAATCGATCTGCTTGCATGCAACACCCAACTTTCCCAGAGACAAATTGAAGCGCCCCGCAGTCTACCACTTAGCCTCCAAATCTCACCCCCAATTTTCGTGTTACCCCCGGTGTGGCCACCGCACCAACTCATTGACCGTGAGCACACAAAGGAGGGAGAAGCGGCTTCCTCTTTGAGCGGAGTCTCTATCACCCGTCATTTTGCCCGGTGTGGGAAGAAAATCGCACCGTGCTTGGGTAGGACAGTGGTGGAAGCGCCCTGGAATAAAAACCCACCCAGAGCCCACGTGATAAAGGAGTCCGCCAGAGGACGAGCGGCATATTGCAGATCGTTGATCTGACGCACGAAACTCGATAGTACTGGAGTTGGGACTGTGCGTCACTATCTAATACGCAATGTCCTTGTACACACAAGTTCTGGGACATTATAAATCTTGGGCCTTTCCCAACTACACGAGTGCTACAAGAACTGCTTCAGTTCTAACAGCCCTTATGCTTTGTACAGGCCGTGGATAGCAGGTAGCATAGACTGGGACTATTCCCAGAGAGAGAGAGAGAGACAACGATGCTGTACAGTACGTATGTTCATCTGTTATAAATCACTCGACCTGGTTTCGTGTGCTTTCAGTCGCCCCTCCCTAATGACCAAAGAGTCGCCGGAAGTTTGGTGGCCAATTTCCCTTCGCTCAGTGGGAGTCAAACCATTGTTCGTGTCCTCCAATTTGCCAGGCAAGAAATTGCAGCCTGAAATTCGAGAGCAGCAGAGCGAGATCTCGTACAAGATAGAAGAGCTGAAACAGCTCTAAACGGTTCACCGTTCAAATGCCACGTTCGTATGACCAGAACACATGAAGCAAGTTGAACGAGCAGTATGTACTTACCTACTAGTGTAGGTAAAACGTACATACAGTGTCACAGAGGAATGCCACTATTACATCCAAATTGGTTCGTTTCATGTACCAAACATCATGCATAGCGTACGTAGACGTGTCATTCATGATTAGAAGACTGGGAGTTGGGAGAGCATGGTGAGGTATTTCATGTCCGAACTATATGCACTTTTTTGCAAGTTTTTTGCATCAGCATTTTTTTACTTTTTCAAAAAAAACGTGAAGCTCACACACATTTGCAAAAACGGGCCGATCAGACAAAAACTTGGTGTCATTAATCTCTTGGAGGCTGCCAAGATCTAGATAGATGTAGTCAAGATCATAGGAGTCTCCAGTCTCATTGAAGATTGGTGAAGCTGTCAGTTAAGGTCTTTTTCTGTCAGTCATCCAATGATGTTTCCAAAAATGAAAGAAAAAGAGGAAAATCGAAGATGCTAAAAAGCTGCAGAATGAATGTGACCCTTAGAAGGCCCCCAAACCCCCGTCCTCCAGAGTACTTTGGATCTTCCCGCTTTCTAATCGTACCCACGTACTTGTCTGGTCCTTTACGATCAGTGCAATCCCTGAATTTGTGACTGTGCAACCTGGAAATATGAATTTTCAGCCATAAAAGTAACCTTCGTCATGTTAACAACAAAAAACAGAATTATTCGGTTTAGCCATCATTGACTACAAGACAGCTGAGGACATTGCAGTCAAACCCAATGTCCCATAAGTGGGTTAACCTTCATCAATAAAAATAACTCAAAGACTTTCATCACATGCCCCCTCAACCCCTTCCAGCTCATCACGTCTAACAACTCGGCCAGAATAGAGCAATTTTTCTTAAATATACCGATAATCACACAGATTTGAAATGTCTGCTATATATCGTGCGACCCCTTGAGCTAGTTTTGCTGGGTGAATGAAACAGCCCATTTAGGGCGTTAAGGTCTTTCCGTGTCATATTGTATTTGAGACCAGTGTTGAGCGTACAAATACTCTGGTCTGTAGAAGGATCCGGAAAACAAAAGTTATTGGGCACCCCCCCAAAATGATGCGCTTAATGGGCAGTTGGGTTGTTTAAGGCCGTTGGGAGCCATTTGACTAGAGCTGCATCGAATCAAGGCTCGGCTCGGCTCGTGTTCAAAGGCGTATTCAAATACCCGTATTCAAATGAGATTCGTATTCAAATGATTCGCAAGTAAAAGGGGTCGAGTTAGAGTCAAGCCGAGTTACTGCGTACATAAGGAAGAGTTCCTTCCTAAAAGATGAGAATGTTGAAATGCTCCTATGCCTTCATCCTGTACTGAAGGAATAGTTTTGTTCTTGACTGCTCTTCGAAGTATGTCAAAGAAGGATTTGAAACTTTGAACTACAGTAGTATGTCCTTAAAAGTGCGCTCTTAATCTTCCAAAAATATGTTCAAAACATTTTCAAAATCGAGTTTGCTTTGGCTCGTGCTCGAGCTCAGGCCATGTTGAAAGAAAACTGACTGAACATTTGCCTTGTGAAGTAGAGTGAAGCGAACGAGGTTGCGTGAGTCAACAAAACGAAATATCGCTATTTTTGTTATGAGAAAAGTAGACATGATCTTTTCTTCGTCAGTTATTCGTGCACTACATACGAGATAAGAAATGAGGCAACCATGGGAAAATACCTAGAGACCCAAAAAGGGTACACGTCACGACCTCCACAGCGTGCACAAACCCCTTAGTTTCCACGGCCTAACATAGGCTAGGCTATTTATCTATCTAACCTAACTTTGGTTGGGCTATCTAGCATAGTGCACGCATAACTCATCTACGTTCAGTTCGTTTCTGCAGAACAGAGAAGTGGACTTGAGGGTAGAAAACTCCATGTTCATGACCACGAAGAGCCTCGGTTAGGCTGTAAAAGCAGCAAATCTGGCTTTTTCTTTGTCCTCGTTTTGCCATGACATCGACCTTTCACTGTCCTATCAGCCTGTTGCTCAGGCAGGCACTTGCTTGAATGAGTGAGCGCGCCTCAAAAAAAGGAAAACAACGGAAAAGAAGTTTGGATCGAGACCGCGAAAATGCCCTGCGCCACGCCCACGGGGGAGGACCAGTCTGCCACTAGTGGGCGTGGCATCGCTGGGAAAACCGCTGAGGAGATGGACGAGGAGAGGCAACAAAACGTCGCATACGAGTATCTCTGTCATCTGGAAGAGGCAAAAAACTGGTAAGTCGAGTCCAAAAAGCGGTGCAAGATGGATTTGACAGTTCCGCCGCGTCTTGCTAAGGATGTCTGCCTGCGTGGGCGAGACCCTCCCGGCCACCACGGACTTGGAAGAGAGTCTCCGGAACGGCGTCTACCTGGCCAAGTTGGCTCACTTCTTCGCGCCGGATGTGGTCTCGCGGCGGAAGATCTTCGACGAGGATTTTCGAAAGTTTTACGAAGGAGGACTGCACTTTAGGCACACAGACAACATCAGTCATTTCCTCAAGGCCTGCCGGGCGGTGAGGCTACCGGAGGTAGGGATCTTAAAGTGAGGTGACAGGTTCGATAGATGTATGACGTTGCTCCCCTTTCCAGACCTTTCTTCCCGAGACGACCGACATCTACGATCGCAAGAACATGCCTCGCGCCATCTTCTGCATCCACGCACTCAGCCTCTACCTTTTCAGAATGGGTATCGGCCCTCAGATCCAGGTTCGAGAAAGAAAAGGATCCGTCATAATGGCTCAATGCTTGTACCAGTGACACGTCAAAGCATCCTTTTTAGGACTTGTACGGCAAGGTGACGTTCAGCCAAGAAGAGATTTCCAACATGCGACGAGCCTTGGATTTGTACGGAATTTCCATGCCTCAGTTCCGCAAGATCGGTGGCATTCTGGCTAGTGAAATGCCCGTTGACGAGGCTGGTACGAATGAAGGAAAGATTTTTGTTTCTCTTATAAATAATTCCGTTTTAGAGTTACATGCGGCTATAATAGCTATCAATGACGCCATTGATCACAACGAAGCTCCTGCGTGTTTGGAAGCCTTGATGAACCCGGCCGCTTGTCTCTCCGCAGTTCAAAGTGAAAACGCGCAGTCGTACCTGATTGTACTGGCTTCTCAAAAGAAAGAAAAGGTACCATTCTTCTACCTTTTTTGACTTTATATTTATTTTTAAATGTGTCTTTATACTTTTTAGATCAAAGCAGCTATGGAGAGGACCCTCAATGACAGCTACGTAGCTGACGCTTACGATGAACTCTTAAGTCAGGGAGAGATCCAGGGGCACCTGAATAAAGTCAACCTCATGATCACTCTCGAGAAGCTAAGTCTGGCAGTCAGGGAGGGAAGAGACGGCGAATTGTTGCAGATCTTATTTTCCAAGTCACTGAACTTAAAAAACACTATCAAGAAAGGTCTGTCTGTATTATCTGTTTTTAACCTTTACCATTGTTCTCATACCTTTTCTAATCAGATCGAATTGAGGCTTATATGTTTGAACTTCGCCGCGAGCTGGATCAGACTGGACAGGACTTTCTTTCGATAAAAGCAATCGACGGGATAGTGACATCGGTCAACCAGGTTCGTTTGCATCACCCATCTTTCAGCTGGCAAGCGAAACCGCAGTGTTTAATGCTGACGTTACTCCAAGGCTTTAAAGAATAATCGATGGTCGGTGTAATGTTTCTTTAAGCGTAACCAAGAGAAAGATGCCCGCTTCCGCGCCATCTGCGCCTTGAACGTTGCCCTCTCTGGAAGCGATCCCCGCTCTACTGTCCAAGCCTTGGCAGAACCCTCATTGGGACTGAGAAGTTCTCTCCATGCATTCGCCGCCACTCTGTACCACTCAGAGTTAAAGTTCGCGATGGAAACCGCTGGAGCAGGTAAGAAAGTTCGTTTAAGATTCCTGCCACGCTTCAACTAATAGTTATTTTCTTTTCAGATTTGGGTTACGAAGGGATTGTTTCTCTCGTGGGTTTTTTCAACGTCATTGCCGAGATCAATCTGGCGGTTCAGAGAAGGGATGCGGACAGCTTGTGGTATGATGTCAACGTTGAAATATTTGTGTGGTACCTAAAATGATACGAAAACAATGTTTCAAATTTGTTTCTACTAGGAGACATCTGTGTCACAGACGGGCAAACCTGGAGGATCTTGAGGTGAAGCACAAGAGTCACTATTGCGAGGCTCTGTTGAAGGCATTAATGCTAAAAGAGGGAAATCTGGACGAGCACGTCAGAGATCTGAATCTGTTGACTCACAGCGAGATTCAAGAAGTCATTGACAACGTGAATGACACCCAGGTCAAGTCTGGTGAGATACTTTGTTTTACCAACAAGCAGTGTTCTCGCAATTGTAGCACCGCTTCATACTTCCTAGGCATTGACAAAGTCGACGTTGAGGCATTAGCGGCATTTCAAGCTCGTGCACGGGGTTTCCTTGTGAGACAAAAGATGTTTTCCATGCTCCAATATTACTACGACCACGAGAATCTGGTGATTAGAGCTCAGGCTGTCTTCAGGGGAATTTTGGCGAGGTAGGACTACCGCCGGATATCGTCGTCACACCTTACATTGAATCGTTTTGCTGCAGGCGAAGGTTCCGCCAAGTCGTGAAAGCAGCGATATCCCGAGTAGGCCAAGAAGTCCGCCAGAAACGCCGCGAACTTGCCGCAATAAGGATTCAACGCTGCTGGAGAAGACACAAGCACAGGTTGATGCCGCGAGTTTGCTGAGAATGACACTATTGTTTGCACAACCTGATTTATTATCGTAGGTCGGAGTTTGAGATGCTAACAAAGTCTAAGATCATGAGCCTCCCTGCAGTGAGAAAGTATCTCCATATGCTGAACCTGCAGAGCGAGGATTTTAACCAGGTATTGACGAACCAGCATTTGGTGGCAAAATTGATTATGGACTTAAATACGGTTTATTTTAGGAGCTACTTCTTCAGAGTTTGAAAGCTGACATTACCAAGGCCATCAGATTGAACAAACAACTGGAGACAGACGTTGATTCTATGGACATAAAGATTGGGTTGCTAGTGAAAAACAGGTACAGTCACGTGGGTACCCGTATACTAAACGTCTGTGCATCGTCCGAGATTACTAATTTTCTCAGGATATCAGTTCAAGACGTGGTTGCTCATAGTCGTAGCCTGGCCCGCAAGGCTTCCACAACCCTCCGGCGCAAAGAGACCTTTTATCACCAAGGTGTTGGCAGCGGTGACTCAACGGGTCAAAATCAGCAAACTATGCAGACTGGGCTCAAAGCGCTCAGGAAGGAGAGCAGGCAGAAGCTGGACTCCTATCAGCATCTCTTCTACCTGCTGCAGACGGAACCGTCTTACCTAGCCAGGCTGGTGTTCGCCATGCCTCAGAGCAAGACCAACAAATTTCTTGAAAGCGTCGTTCTTACCCTCTACAATTTCGGGGCTAACCAGAGGGAGGAGTACCTCTTGCTGAAGCTTTTCAAGGTTTGCTGCTAATGCTTAAGCACATCAGTACTATCGCATGACAATTGCTCTTATTGACTATTTTTTTCTTCAGACCGCTCTTGAAGAAGAGATACGTTGTAAGGTGGACAAGCTATCAGACATTATAACGGGGCAGCCAATGGTAATTAAGATCATCGTGAGCTTCAACAGGAACGGAAAGGGCCAAAAGTAAGTTTAATTACGGCGTACATTATACGAATCTCAATATATGTAACTTGTGGGTCCGCTATGTAACTGGGCGCTGGGTGAACACATCCTAATGCGCTATTTTTTGAAAGGAGTCTTCGAGAGATGTTGGGGCCCCTAATCAACAGAGTGCTAGAAGACAAATCTCTCCAAATCAACACAAACCCTGTGGAAATCTATAAGCAATGGGTCAATCAGGTAGAGGATGTTTGCTAGCACCTACTAGTGTAGGTGGATCTCTCATCTCTCTGCAATTTTTCAGATGGAATTTGACTCCGGGAAGAGCAGCGGCATGCCTTATACGGTGACCCCGGAGGAGGCCCTGCAACATGAAGAGGTGACGAAGAGGCTCAGTAGGTCTATCACCAGGCAAGTGTTACAACGATTGTGCCAATCAATGAACCTGACGGATATAGCTTTTTTTTTTTTTAGGTTGAAGCAGGTGGCCACGCTTTTCCTCACCACCATTGTAAAGTCTCAGTCCAAGATACCATACGGAATGCTCTACATAGCCAGAGTCTTGCATGACGCCCTAACCAAGAAGTTTCCAGACATGCCTGAAAAAGAAATCCTCAAGGTTGTGGGAAACCTCATCTATTACCGATACATCAACGGGGCTATTGTTGCACCTGGTAAACATAAGTCTCTGTATGCTTGTACAAGAAGTATCGTTCACGATCCGTCTTGTATGATCTTGTCCGTCCTAGACTCTTGCGACATCGTGGATGTGAATAGTGTGGAGCAGGCTCTAAATGCCGAGCAACGGAAGAACTTGGGTAGCATTGCAAAGCTGCTCCAGTTCGCTGCGTCCAAGAAAGGCTTCGGCGAGGAGAGCGCCCATCTCTCTTGCCTCAACAACTATATCATCGATGCGCATGAGAGGTTCAGGAATTTCTTCTACGAGTGTTGCCAAGTGGAGGATCTCGAGGAACACTTTGCAGTCGATCAGGTAGAGATTATAGAAAGAGGGCGGTTGAATTGTCAAATAAGTCTATAACTTCTTTTGCAGTTTTCTGAAGCTACCCTCATTGCCAAACCTGTCATTTATATCACTCTCTCTGAAATTTGCGACACCCACCAACTCCTGCTCAATCACAGATTCCAAGTCGCCCCAGGTACGAGCTTGACCGGCGAAGTGTTTCATTTTGCGCTTAAGGTCTATTAGATGAATGTCTTCTCCTCAGACGAAAACGACCGCGTCCACGAAGTGCTGGATGCCCTAGGAGGCAAACCGAGCCTGTGCTCTCTGCTGGGAGCTGCCGAGGCCTGCCCTCCTCACCAGAGGGACGCGTCTCTGGCCACGATGGGACAAACCGAGGTGTGCCTTACCCTAACGAATAAATTTGAAGCGACTGATGATCACACGGACATGGATAAGCTCTTCGTCAAGACAAAACAGGTTATTTTTATCTTTTCCCCGCCTTAGTATGTTGATGTACGCCTCATTTGCCTCATACCTTATGCAGCTTTTGGCATCTGTGCTGCCCTGTACTGGTGAGAGCAACTTGCTGGGATGTCTGAAATCTGTACCCAGTCTGGAACAGTTGAGGTTTTACGCCCGTCTTGTCAATGAGAGGGAGGAAAGGGACAAGATGGCAGAGAACAACAAGACCATGCTGGTGAGCTGTGACTGTTGTCGTAGCGTTAATCTGGTGTCATCCTAAGACTATAATGATTTTAAAGGATCACACCAATATGTTGGCCGATGACGATAACGTCCTGTCTCTGGAAGAGTGCAAGAGACAAATCTTAAGGAACCTGCAGATCCTGGAGAGACACGACTACGTCAGCAAAAAGGACGGCTTTCAGGTATTAAAATATTGTCCTTTGTTCGTGTCCAGTGAACTGATCGTTATTTTCAGGCCATTATTTCATCGCTCGGCAAAGACATAGTGAACCAAAGACAGCATCGTGTCCGCCGAGCAAGAGAGATCGAGCGACTTGAGGCCACAAGACTCTGCCTGGAGAACAAGAAGAAATTCTATGAGGATCAGGTGAGTATCAGATCCGGCACGGCAGATAGTAACTGATTTGACCCGAGTTCTTTTTGCCCAACAGATATCCTACTACCAGCAATATCTCAGGCAGTGCCTGGCCAACTTGCAGGCCGAGGGTGGAGGAACCCTGGGCCGTCACCGCCGTCACAAGCTGAAGGGGGACATCAGCACCGGGAGCAGCAGCCAGCTGCAGAAGCTCAAGTCGAAGCAGGCCGTCAAGTACTCTGGGGCCAAATTGCATCACAAAGGCATTCTGCTTACCATCGAGGGACTGCCAGAGAATCAGGTTTGACTATTTTCATTAGCATACGTTCCGAGCCAAAATGGCTCAATTCTCTAATGAATTATGAGTAAGAGCCACTGACGTCATTGTCATGTTTTATCAGTTCAAGAACGTCCAGTTCGAATTCGTGCCAGCTGAAGAGGACGGAATTTTTGAGGTTCACGCCCGGTGAGTGCATAATCCTCTTGCTCATTTCTTTTGTTTTGACAAATCGGACCTTTTACGCTCTTCACAGATTTATGGGAGTGAAGCTTGAACACGTGGAAGTGGACATCCAGGAGCTTCTCAACCTCCAATACGAGGGCGTTTCAGTCATGAACATGTTCGGAAAAGCCCGGTGAGTTGAGGGAGATTGAATGAGATTCTCGTCGAGTAGCTGTAATGTCTTGTATGTGGGTATGTACGTCCCGTGTGCGTGAAGAATTCAGATAAGTTTGCTTCAATTTATCTTTGGTGCAGGATAAACGTCAACTTGCTCCTTCATCTCCTGAATGTCAAGTTCTACGGCCGAAAATGAGCGGAAGAGGATAAGACAAAGAAGCGCGATTCATCACTTCCCGGACGCCTGGATATGTCTCCTTTTGTAACTTGCGATGTAAACTAACTAACTGCTGCTTAGAGACGGTTTAAACTTTTTGTGACCCATCAGAGTTAGGCTCACTCCCGATTACGGCCGACGCGTTTCTCAGACTTCGTCGTGGACTTGGTTAGACATGACTTCTCCGCCACGCTGCTGAGATCGCGCCAAAAACCATTGGCATGTTTCTTCCAGCTATAAGCTTTTGAGCGATCACGCCCAGAGTGTATTACCTGTTGCAAGTTAGCACGGTGAAGACCGGAAAAAAAACAATCTGCGCACGCACGCACAGGAAAACTGCTAGCTAGGCCCTACTGCGCGTAGGTACCACTCTTCTGCGGTGCTACAGGGTGGCTCAACGAGCGCTCGCTGAGTTCCTGCTGCTGTCAGTCACACACTTGCAGACGCAACTGATAGGAGGAAACCGGAGAAGCCAGCTGAACTTGCTGACCAGCAGAGAAACGCACGAAGATATTGCAAGGCATCAGCAAAAAAAAAAGGTGTGCATGCGATTACAGAGGAAGAAGTAGGAGACAAATTTTGCCAAGTGTTTTTGCCATTGCCTCGTAATGAAGGTGTGCGCCAGCAAGAAGCTTTTCAGTCAGTCGTGAAGTGTCCATGCGTGAGAAAAGAAGTTCAACTTCATCTTTCCTCTCTCCAGTTTCGAGTTTTGAGAAGGAAATTTGCCAATCGAGAGGTTTTTCCTTCTGTGTGCAGCGGTTTGCCGCAATTCACCGGTGAAGAGGAGGGGAAATATTGGTAAGAGAAAGAGAGACCTCCTGTATGAAGCCTATTTTCTCCCATATTCTCCGTAATAACTTCCTGGGCCTTTCTTGCAAAATGACGTGCTACACAGTAATATTCGCGTACTTACGTAAGCTCTGCTCGGTCATGTTCGACTTCTGCGCACACCGTGCCAATTCTATGCTGTGCAGTTTGGTACATGGTGAATTCGTCATGCGTCCGAGTCAGCAAGGCTTTATCGTGCCCTGCGAACTGATGAGCTTCAAGAGGCTCTCGCTCTGTCGTGACAAGTTATATAGCCTACCTTCATTTCGCGAGTCAAGCTCGCACTGACTTGCAGCCTCTGTGACGCATAAACTGCCCAGAATTCGTAGCTTTATTGGGTCTTTCTGCAGTGCAATTGGCTCCTTGACGGTGAGATCATTCATTTGACGGCAATGACGCCAGATTTTTCGTGAAGGTCTCGTAAATAGACGCATCCTTTTCAGAACATTTCTCCTGCTGCGCTCACCCCGTCGAAAGTAGAGGTTCAGCTGTTGACAAATACGTGCTATATGTAGTACGTCTATACGTGCAGTAGGCCTTGCCAACTCTTGACATTGTTGTTTATCAAGAGTTTACGCGGTCATGCCTCATAGTTAGGCTCGTCGGCGCGACCATGTGGACGTAGAAAGCGGGAAAACTGAATGCTCGTGTGAATGAGTCTGTGACGAGACGACCTTCTTATTCACTCGAGAGGTAAAGAGCCTCCTTGCTCCTCACGACTTTAATTCTAAATGAAAACTTTTCAGCTCGTGACTGTGAAGTACTTTCTGAAAAAGTCTTACGACTCACGTAGGAACTTCTTAGAAGAAATCGGCCGAGACTTTTCAACAACTATGGGTTGTGAACGCTGTGTAACACGAACAACTTTGGGGTTCCAATCACTTTGTAATCCCGCAGGGAACTTAGCGATGAACTTTTGGCGGTTGACATCGAGTTTCCTCTTTTTATTGTGCGTGCGAACTTGAGAAGTCGTTTCCTTGTGATATTTTCTAGTTCACCTCTCTATGCTCTCATGTCTAGAAGGCTATTTTAACTCATAATGCCCCAATGCGTAATCACTATAGACACGCATAAGTAGAGCTAAATCTATTCTGACCACTTGAGTGGTCATTAAGATGTTCGTCAGAGAGTTTGTCCACAGAGTGTGAATTGAATTTCACGCGAAATTTGCTGGTTTAAGGAATATGTTCGTGGCAGATGCGTGGCGCTGCACTGCATGCATAACTCTCGCTTAGGTGTGTTTGTCTGTACGAATGTTTGTGTGTACAGTCGTCTCCGCTCATGAGAGCATCGGGTTTCAGATAACATCGCATACAGTAGCAGGATTGAGAGGTCCCGTTTCACTCAGATGTATGACTTTTGAGAAGGGCTGGGATTTTTTGCAATTTTGTCGTAGGCCGTTTATGCAACTGTACTGCCTGTTCTGGAGTTAGCGGCTTTTATTCAGTTCAGTGGTGTAAGGAATCTATGACAAAATCGCACCAAAATCGTAGCGAGCCCTGCTCACCAGTCACAGTGGCAGAGAACACAGGAAAAACAGAAACAAAACCTGCAACTGCAAAATCCTTCTGAGAATGAAGAAGCAAAGAAGTTTGCCAACAACTTCAAACCAAGTGCAAAAACCCAACTGTTGCTCCCCATCGCATTCGTCATTCATCGATCGATTCTCTCAGTTCGAATATTGCACTGAAAACAAGCTTCGTTTGGTCTAGAAAAGCCGAATGAATGTGTTATCTTGTCTTTGCAATCCCCTACGTTGCCTAATGAGTCTCCTACACTGAAGTATCGGATATGAGACCACGTTGGATATACAGTCAGTTATATATAGTGTGTCCACCATATAGTGGACCTCTCAATGCAACAAACATTTCTGCGGAAGCCAATTCATGAGTCACTCTCGAGATCGTGCCCCAGCAAAAGTGGCAACCCTCGGTACAGTGAACTTTAGGTGATTCCTGGCAGCCCCGGCCAATCCTCATGAAGCGTCTCTGACAAAAGACGGAACAGAAAGTCCTGATTTTTTTCTTGACGATGTCGAGGCCATTGAGAAACACCTGGCCCTGAAAGTAAGAGTTGACCTCTGCCAATGAAGCGGTTGTGCGCGGAGAACACAGCGCAGTTTCAGCGGACCCGCAATTTGTTGAACCGCCTGCCGAAGTCAGGTTTGCAATTCCGCAGGGACTGCTCGGAGTTTTATTATCACATTAAGAAGTTAAAATCCAATTTGTGACTCAGTTTCACTGACTGAGTCTCTCTTCTGCAGTGAACCTCTGTTCTTTGGTGATCAGGGGTTTTTCCATATCGAGAGTCCACTGTAGTGGCAAAACTGCCTCAGCCTAAGACTGCTCTCGCTACACAGCAGCACCGTACTGCGTGCAAAAGGCATCTGCCAGTAGCCATTATTAGTAGCACCTAATGTTAGTACACGCGAGAAGAGGCAACTTTTTTCGGTGGAAAGACAAATCGGCAACTCCGGTGTTATTTCTTAGTCCCGCCAAGCGCAAGAAATTCGAAAGTGAAAAGTGCCACCGCGACGGCAGCGCGGATTGGACGGAACGAACGGGTATGCACTAGCGCTTTTCCAAGCATCCTCTGTACGTCCCTCCCGTGAGTAGAGCAATGGCTTATTCAGATATTGAACCTTTTGTGCGAAAAATGACCCAGGAATATTCTTTCGCCATGGATATTGCGAGCACGATGCAGTTTTCTGCGCCAGAAAAATCGACTTGACGTGAGAGTGACGTAACGGAGCGAGGGTTGAATAACCGTGCTCTCTGCACCAGGGACTCCGGCAGCTCCGCGCATAACACGCGGAACGACGGCGGCGTGTTCATTCTCACCTGGACGTACAGTACTGGACTGAGTAGCGCACGTCTACGTTGGTAGACCACACGTCAAAATGTCGCCATTGCAACAAAGTCGTAACATCAACAGAGATCCCAGATACGGTGCATTTTCGTCGCATGCCTGCCTGCCTGCCCGCCCGCCTAGAACAAAGGTGCTTCTAACGTTACTAGGTGTATTTTAGCGAGACTTATCCGCAATTCCAATCTCTGAATGTAGACAGGAGGGGTGTGCGCGTGCGAGCACATTTCACGGGAGATAAATACCCATCTTTCCATCTCATCCCCCCTTGATGTCCAAGACAGAGGCCATTGTGTTAGGATTTACTACGCTTCCGCCTGCCAAATTCAAAGCGCTTTCTCCTCCGCCGCCGAAAAGGAATGTTTTTTGTCCCGTGTTTGGCGACAGAATTTGCGTCGGGAACAGGTGTGAGGAGAATTGGCTGTGTGCGAGCGAGGCGGGTGGCGCAATCAGACAAGGTAGGAGCGCTGATGGAATTATGTCTACTGTACTGCACTGGGCCGCAGCCCAAACAAGACCCCCATTGTTTAAGCTACGTTTTGGGTGCAGCGACGACGCTCATGCGGATGCGTTCTTCAATGACATAAATACGAGGGTGAGTTTTTCTTTTGCGCAGGTGCCACAGGTAGGAAACTCGGACCGGGCAGCCTTCGCCTTCGCCGTCCACAGTCGCTGGCCCACGGGCAAGTCAGCGGTGGACAAGAAGCCGGCGAAGTCTCAAAGTTATGGTAATTGCTGATTAAACTTTGATCTTCCCCCGAGTCATGTCTCTAACTTATGATATACGTACTTGCCGCTGACCAAGCGGGATCGTCACTGCCAGCTTTGGCTGCAATTTGTGTGATAGGTGGCAACTGGCGGATTTAAGAGAAATGTTTCCTTTGTTAGCGAAACTGTATAATCAGTTTGTCCAATGCCATTGGGTGCAGCGGCTTTAGGACTGTGCACAGGCGGAAGGCAGACGTGACAACGGCTTCGCTGCAAGTATTACACGTAAGGAAATTAGTCAAAGAGGATTCTGAACAAGGAAAAAAGAACATGGACTCGATTATGTTACTCCTGCAGCAATTGTGGCAGGCCAGTGATAGACAACTCCGTCGTCCGTCAGTTGTTCTTTTTTGCCTTAGTGCCTCATTTTCTCCAGCAACAGTAACACTTAGAAAAATATTAAATATCTGAATAAGGCCGAAGAACTAACGTGTGTCGAAGAAAAACCGCAAGTCTACTCTCAGGGCACATTGAACGAGCAGACAATCCAGCGTCCGAGACATCAGATCATGGAAATTTGATGCCCGCACGAGGAATCAAGGAATAGTTAATATCTGGAGACACTGTTGTGGTATCGAGAGATTAGAGACAGGACGACGAAGCTCTGAAATCAAAGACGCTCTTGCTTCTCTTGAGTTGCCGGCTTTCTCCAGGAGTGAAGCTGTCAGACCTTCAGCGGCCAGCCCTGACTTCCGTAACCCTCGCAGTTCGTTTGTCTTTCACCGTGTTTTGCTAGGTAAAAATGTCGTTCTGCATGAGATCGTCTGAGCGAAGGTTGAAGCACACATATGACATTATACTTTTGAAAGAGAGAAGAAAGTGGCGCATTTCTTATGCCATCACGATCGATTCGACTCCTCCATTTGGCGTGCTAACTTCGACTTCACTGCAGCAATGAACATAACGGGCGGGCACGACCAAAAGGTGGGACAGGTTTCACCAGTGTTCTCGGGCCCGCCGCTAGAAGCAATCTCCATTTGTTTCTTCCTCCCCATGATTGCTTTCATCCAGTTGCCTCGTGTGCAACGAGAGATGGAGCATATTTACGAACAACCTGGCGAGTCTTGGTGAGAGAGAGAATACGAGGGAGAAAAAGGTCGGTCGGGACATTGGAAGTAGCTGGATTCTGCGTCACGGTGCAAGAAAAAGACTCTTCTGAGCAGGTGAAATGAGGACAGAAGTTTCAGGAAGAGAAATGTAACTCGTGGCAGACGTCGTTTTGAAAAGAGATGATGGGAGTTAGTTCACTTGGCAATTTCGTTGCATCGGCAAATTCTGCTGATCTCACTTCTTATGACTCTCCTTAATAACAAGGGTAGAGCCACTAATGGACCCTTTTCTCTCCCATTTCTTTGTCCAATCTATTTAAGAGGCCGGGGGAGAGAACAGAGCCTCTTAGGTGAAGAAAGAAGAGAAATTAGTTTACTGCCGCTGCCCGCGGTTTTTTGTCCCCTCTCTACACCTGACTCGATGGTCTGCAATTAGCGGCGTTGTAGGCGTTAGACGAATATTTGGGACCACATGGTCGGAAACATCTACAGGAGCAGAGGAGCGCTGCTCAAGAGCAACGTTCGCTAAATGGAATTTTCATGCCGCGAGACAACAGACATCTGGTAGCAGCTTGGTATACACACGATAAGCCAATCCTATAGCGGAGAGAGAAGATGGAACGGGCAGTAAAGATAATCTTTTTCTTTCGACGACGATTGCGGGAGTCATGTTTCCACCAGTTGCAGTTGAAAAGTTAGTTCAATAGCTCGAGCGATTTTTGGCGGCCTCGATGCTGTTGCGAACTTGCTTCCTGACTCTCCTTCTTCATTCGTTTACAGCCAGGCACAAACGTTCCTCTTTACTGCGAGCATTATTCAAGTACAAGATGCATCCGCAAAAAAAAGATGGCGGAAGGAGGAACATGAGACAGCAACATGTGACGAGGTCACGGTTTGCACTTCCATTGTAATTAGCAATCACGTGAGGATTGACTAGAAAAAGAATATAGACTGACAAGACTTGGGGTTCTCAATTATGGGTTAAATGCGCAATTTCCCGTGTTGCATTGACTCACCAAAAATGACTTCACTGGAATACGGATTCCCGGATCACGACTCTAACTCGGCTCGAATTTTGTAGGAAGGAAGTTTGACTCGAGTTCACTGGGATTGATGTGGCAACTGACTCGACTCAATTTGAATCGGCAATTTATCCCTACGCTGCGTACAAGACAAATAAAGCTCTTCTCATTGCGTCACTGTGCAAACACGGTATTCAAAAGCCAATATCAAAATTACTTGTTGAGGGCGCTCAATCGGTGGAGCCGAAAAACATTTTGGAAACAGCTTTGCCGCAGATGACTCTGATTGGGATCAGAAACATGCACTTGACTCATTTCCCAAGGGGTAAACAATGGTATCCGAGTCACCACCAAATCAACAAAGTTCCCTACCCAAATCACTCTTGCTCCGACTCAGGGCTGAGTCAAATGCAACAACAGTTGGTAATTCCGTACATAATTATTGTACTAGTATGATGGGTGATGCTACTGCATGGGGCGTGTGGACGCCGACATCTCGTGCTCTTCGGGGGGGGTTCTTTGGAGGGGAGGAACCTTTCGTGGATGTTGAAGAAAAGTCTGGACATAAATTTTACATAAAAACTGCCCAGAGGCAGGAGAGTTTCTTGCTTGGGGATTTTTTTCGTCCCAATTCCCCCGCTGGACTGCCCACAAACATGTGCATTCCTACCTGAATGGCACATCAACAGATGTCGGCATGCACTTGCATCCACTTAACTTCACTTGCCGAAAAACGGAGAAAAAACCACCGGGGAAGCCCAACAACTCCCTTTTTGAAGAAGTTATTAATCAAGTCATTAAGACGATTTCTTCTGCCCAACTTAAATGGAGGTTGGCTCGTAGTCAAGGCCAAGTCTTTCTCACATGGTCTTTCTTGTCTTGGTTGTCACGTGTCCCCCCCCCCCCGGCGGCCGCCACCCGCACACGGCCCCACCCACCCCCCCCCGCCGGCCCGGTCCCCGACCGGCGCACCCCCCCCCACCCCCCCGCACCCGCGG
>JAAUXU010124189.1_pt1 | contig 34240 bp, 33 predicted proteins | sample 7278151 | NCBI WGS metagenome assembly JAAUXU01 (sample SAMN14350113, study PRJNA611818) | marine sediment metagenome | isolation source: surface marine sediment (1.8m) | place: French Polynesia: Moorea | collected 2018-08 | reverse complement strand
TGCAAAGAAGTCAGCTGAGAAGGGGATGGATCTGGCCAAGTCTTCAGCCAATACAGTGTGTGCCAAAAGAAACGCACAAGCACATGTAAAGGCGATCAAAACACTCAGCTTCGGGGAATGGAGAACCCAGATCAGCAAGCAGAAGTTGAGCGTACGCTGCATGAAAAAGCATGATGACAAGACATGTAGATATCAAGATGCAGTGTGCAACTTTTGTGGGTGCACATCCATAGCAAGCCAATGAGGACAGCAGCAGTGAAGCGGACTGAGCTTCGCGGCACTCTACGCGGTCGTATCGGAGATAGCAACTCTATGCGGGCTGGACACAAGAGGGCATTGTCGAGCATCCCGGCTCACCGCTTGCGGGGGAGCGCGCTCTCCAGCTGCCCCAATACTAGAAGTAGATTGTACATCAGTAGCTCTTGTACTATTAACGTGTGTAGACCTCAGAATACACTATTACGGTATGGAACCAGAGTATGTCCCTTCCGAGTTCCCGGACCCACAGCGTCCGGATGTCGTGTACTTCAAGGCTAGCTTGAGGCCCTCCTGCTATCAATTGGCCGACGCTACAGCAGACACAGGTGCCTTCTGCTCTGTCTTCCCCTATGAGTTGGTCAGGTTCTGGTCCCCATAGAAAACAAGAAAAAGGTCTTGATTGTCACAGCAAATGGTGACAATATGACATGTGAAGGCATCATCAATATCAGGATATCACTTATGAACAATTGTGATAATCCTGTATCAATAACTGCTTTAGTATCCTCTGAATTAAAGCAGGAAATATTGATAGGCTGGCAGGATCTCAGAACACTGGGAATAAGGAAACTGGTGAGTAAGGCAACCATAGTTGTGACAGAGGAACACAAGGAAATCACGTGTATGGGTAGTTTCTGTAGCAAGGATGCACCTAATGTGACCAACCCTGCTGAAATGACTGAGTTACTCCAGGTCTGACTCACACTCACACACATGTAGCCCGGCGCGAAGTGTACGATGTTACGTTACACCCACCAATCCCCAAGACCCCATGTTCCCTGTGATTGACCTCACTGATGGGGAGTGGGAGAATCTGAGAAGGCAAAACAACAAACAGCAGCAACCAGTACAGGTGCAGCAAAACCACCATCAACAAGATCAAGACTGTCAGCAAGAAAATGGCCGTAGCTACGTGGCCACAAACTTTTTGAAATACGGCTGTAGCTACGTGGCTACGTGAGCAAGGCACTTTCAAATGAGATGATTGATATTCATCTGCCCACCATGGGGACATCTGTGTTCATACTGGCCATCCTAGTAATGGTCTTCAATGGTGCAGCCCTCAACAGACGCTTCGCTAATGACGACTGTAGACCATAGTAGTGAAAAGTAGGAATATGTAACATTATCCCATGTACGTGCATGACTACTAACCTCATTTCTATATGTGTAATGTATTACTATATTATGTGGTAGCCATATATCAGGTGTTCACTGTATGTGTATATGATGATACCACTGTAGCATCTGCACATGCAACCTCTCTCCTCCCTTCCTCTCTCTCAAGGGAAGGCAGTTAATAAATGGCTTTCAAAGAGCTAACATGTCTTCTCCATCCACCTCCTACTCCGAGACAGAGTCTTCCACCTCTGGGCACTCTAGTGGTGATGAGAGTGTGGAGACAGGGAAGCCTTCCAAGCACCTGGAGCCTAAGGTGATCATCCGTGAGGCTCCGCGTAACCCATGGGCTTCCAAATGAGATGTACCCATCATCTCAGTGGCCCCTAGACAGGTAGCTCCTATGCTACCAGTAGAGGCTGCTACAGTCTCCTTTTTCCTGTGCATGTGCTTCCACAACATAATGAAGAGAGTGAGATGAAGTAGTGATCACAGAGAAATCATAAGGCTGATAAAGGCCTAGCGGGAACAAGAAATGGAAAATCTTCAATGCCTGGTGCCCAGTGCAAGCAAGGGCATTTACAGGCCAGCTCCTCAGACTCCTCAAAACAAATTAGCAAAAGCCATCCAGCAAGTGATACGGCGGTGATCAAGATTGGACACACATTTGAACAAGCATTGAATATATGTCATTTATGTTCTTTCTGTTGTTCCTGTCTGGAAGGGGGATGTACAGTTTCATGTAAGGTGAATGTCTTAAGCATATGGAAGCAGACAGAATGTCTCGACCATGCAATAACTTCCTTATTGCACAAACCTGATCAAGTTACACTTCCCCTTCCTCATTCAGATGTATATACACCCTATGTGGAAATAAACCTTATCCCTAGTCTGAAGTCAGACTTCACTGTATCAGTTCCCCCTACACCTCTCCTATCCTCACTTTTTTGCTAGCCATTGCTACAATAGCTACTCTAGCTGAGCCACACAGTAGAGTGAGACACATGAACAGGGCAGAGTCCACCAGAAGAACCTCACACAAGACAAGCTGAGGAAGTGCCCTAGGAACCTGCAGGACCAAGAACACGCACATCACGAAGCCTAGCCAGCCAAGCCAGCTTTATTTTCAATATTCACAAAGTAGTAAAATAAACATATTACGACTCAAACTTCCAATGCTATCTCAGCGTCACTTCCATCAAACTGCTTGTACTGACCCAGAATTGAGCTCCCAGTTCTAGAGAGAAACACACCTTACTCTGGCCAAAGTGGAAAAATTGGCAGAACAGAGAGAGGTGGAGCTAATCTCAATCTCTGCCAAGAAGTCAGCTAAAAAGGGAAGGAATCTGGCCAAGACCACAGCAAATGCAGTAAGTGCCAAGAAGAACAGGCAGGCAGAAGTTAATGCAGTCAAAACACTCAGCTTTGGGGAGTGGCGAAGCCAAGTGACCAAACAGAAGCTCTGCATGTACGCATGAAGAAACATGACAGCAAAGACTCATGACCAGCGACCCAGGATGAACCTGCGCATCCGACCCTTTGAGGGACGCTCTGATATCACAGGAATACGAAAGGTGGGCCAGATCAGTCGAGATTGTCTGCAGGGGCAATGGATATACACTGGAGCAAACCATCACAGCTACCCTTGCCTCGATGACAGGACAAGCGGCGGATATCGCAAGTACCACGGACACAGGCCACTATGCCTCAGCAGAGGACTTCTTCGAGCAGGTCCAAACCCTCTTCGTGACACCGGCATTCCGAAGCAACTACCACAGCTCTGCTTAATGACATGACCCCCTTCAGCAGCACCAACTCCAATCCTAGAATTACCGCAATGACTGGAAGGCCGGCCTGACATGACAAAGGAGCACAGATCAAGATCATCAGATGGAAGCGAAGGTCATTCGCAAACCTTGATACCCTGGCAACCAGAAAGCAGCAATAGCACAACTACTACAACCTCGGAGGACCTGACGTCCGAAGGAAGAAGCACTGACAACACCTCCCGGGAACCAGGATCCACACTGGATCAATCAGTAGGCCTCGCTCAGGACCCCCCCACAAAGGAACTCCAGGCATATCATGTGGCCGGGAAATGCACCTGTCACACTGGCTGCTAACATCACAGAGTGATAAGAGAAGAAGTCAATAAGACTACCTCATTTGTGGCAAATGAGGCATGAATTTGGCCCAGCCTAGCTAAAGTAGAATCCATTAAACACTGTAGTCCCCATACTAGTGTCACCGAGATCAGGCAGTTCTTAGGGCTATGCAAGGAAGCTGCCATTGCAGAGATCTTCATAATATCCGTCATCAGAAGCACATGGCCATGGGTGGTCAGGATAGCTTCATCCTATGTCTTATTCGGTAGGGTAACAGAAGTATCATAAACAAGTATCATGATAAAGGGTTCAGGTGTAAGATAGTTCAGAGTGAGGAGCAACAGACTGACCATCCTGGATCCAGCCAAAAGCTTCAAGCCACAGGGAATCCGTAAACTTTTGCCACAGTAAGTGAGTGCAATCATTTCTCCAATACATCACACATATTCGACATGAACTACCAAAGAATTTCTGACGTGCCTTTCCAAAATGCACTGTATACCCTGAGCCACACAATATATGGGGGAGCCGTAACACTGATACCATGAGGGAACAGGTGGGGGGCGTGGGAACATGGAGGTTGATGAAGACAGTGGTAGAAGGCCTAAAGTTTTCCTCCTCATCCGTGGAGGACAAGAATCAAGGTCTTGATTTGATCTTGGGGAGAATCAAGAAGGTCATCTATCCCCACGGTCATCATCTTCAACATCATGTCTGGACAAGAAACCAGGAGTTGGGAGCAAACAAAGCTCTTGCTTGAATGGTGGAATGGGTCTGAAATGTGGTGGTGAAACATGGGCGGTCATCACTAGGATGATTAGGAGTAGGTTAGATTATCTTAAATTAGGTGAAAGTCATTTAGGGTAGAATGGCACGCCAAAATGTTATGAGTGTCACTGTACTTATAGACTGCCCAAATCCCCATGGCCGACACCATTACAAGGCACAAGAACCCGTCCTCCACCACGCCTCCCATACCCTTACAGGAGGAGAAATCGCCAGCATTGTGAAGACAGGTACACTGACACATTTCAGGGTGTCACAAATGTTTAAATCCCTCACCAGATAATGAGTATTAAGCTTCTATTTGTTGATACGGGAGGTGCTGCTGAAGTCTTTTCACCAGTACGCCTTTTACTGAAGCTAATTCTGGGCACCCATATACCTCATTGTCCATCCTGCGTACAGTGCTGATGTATGTATGAGCCATAGTTCAAAATCTTGTTTCACTTGTCGGTCATGGAAATGCTGATATGGTCATCACTATTCTTTGAATTAAGGCAGTTAGTGCAAATAGAGGATGCTAGTTGCTTCCCACTACAGTAGTGCCCGCACATGCAGTTAGTGCTTGAAAGGATGATACAGTAAGTTCTGTACTCATATGCGCAGTTGGTAGTAATGAAACTACTCAAAGAATAATCTTACCTGTCTCCCAGTTCTGTCTTGGATCCATTCTCGTCTGCACGACGTTGGCAGGACAAAGTTGTCTGATGTTGGCAGAATCCTTTGCACTGGAGTTATGCTTGGAAGGTTCATCACGAGAATGGTTTGAAAGTGCCCTCTGAGGAAGCAGCAGTCGTCATCTGCTGAAGGTTCCACCTCAACAAGCATCATAATTTGTTTCCTGTACCGCGCACTGATGGTTACATTCCTCAAGAAGTACTTGTGCCTGGAGAGGCAGAAGCGAGACAGAGTGGAGGCGTCGCAGTCACGAAGCACCTGGGCAAAGCAACACTCATAAGAAATAAAGTGAGCGCAACAAACTCCTTAAGTCTTTAAGGCATGTAAGTTCTTAATTTGAAGCCCACAAACCAGAACTGGATGAAGGCAGACTTGACAAATTTTGTGAACATGAAGTTAATGTCCAGTCTCAGTTTATGCCTCAAAGACACCACCATTGGCTGTGAGAGCGGCAAGAGTCCAGCACCTGACAGCAGCACAGCACTTACAAATATATTCTTGTGACACTTTGGCCCACATCTCCTCACTCATGATCTTTAGAGCACCCAAGCTAGGCTTGGATCTCGCACATGGTTCCTTCTCAAAATGAGTTCACACTGAAGTCGAGGGAGATTCAGGTTTGGCAATGACAGCGACTGCTAACCGCAATGATGGAAGTCAAAGACTTGAGCAACATCGTGAAAATGAATGAACAAATTCATTCACAAGGTTTCAAGTAAATTGGTCTTCAAGAAGTGTCTACGCAGTGGCCTATTTTTGGGTATGCATTTATGCTCCCATACACAACTGAGTAACTACTCTCCAAATAGGCTAAAATGACTCAGTTTTCCACTCTAATAATGAAAACAGTAAAATTTTCCCAGCTCTCCCTCCCAAGGTGAGACTAGCACATTTCACTAGCACATTTTTGTCCTTTTGTCAGTTTAGCATGCTTTTTTGCACTTTTTTGTACATTTTCCAGATGTCTCACTCGCACCTTTTAACTCCTAATTATAAGCCAAGAGAATGTTATTTACCCAAGCTTCAAGCATGGTAGCTCATGTCGTCATCTATAACCCTTTTGCATAGTTTACTTGGACTATTGATCAACAAATAGCGTTTCAGAGTGTTACACATAACCATAACCACTAATTCAAACAACCCTCAATAGCCTGCTCATCAGCTTTGCGTCATTCGGTTCAAAACTCGTGTGTTTATGGAATACATCCCCTTCACCTCACCTGCACTTTAGCGGTTCCTTTTCTTGGTTCCACTGGGTCTGTCATGGCACCCGGGTAGAATCGCGGCAAACCCGATGCAAGTGGCACAACGATAAACACACTTTCGTGCACCTGTGTGAAATAACACAGGGTGTCTCACGAATTGGGTCACTTATCAGCATACTGCTCCTGCTTTTTATTCATCCTCTGATTGTTCTCTCTGGTGTTTGAAGTTCATTTATGCCCATCATCACATGGATGAAAGTCACATTAAGCGTTGAAAGTGACAGGGGCTGTTTTTGCTGGATCGTCAGCTACACAGTCCACTAATTTAGCCAAGCTGCAGTTGCGTCTGAAATTGATGCAACTACCCTTTTTCCTGTCTTGTTCACGTTCGAAATGTTAAGATTGTCAAGCAGGACCAACGGATCTTCATCAATGCTTTCCGTGTGGAGTTAGTTCCACCCAGAAGATAAGACTTCATCTTCCATGAAGCAATGAATATGCTGTGAAACTGTATATTTTTAAAAGTGGACTGGTCTCACAAACCTCCCTATATAAGACCCTGAGCTTTGTTTGTTTGTTTGTTTGTTGAGAGGGTCCCTGCCGGGATTGGGGCCTGGCAGAGAGGAGTAACCCTGGGTTGGGTCTTTTCCTGCCCTGAAAGACCCTGAGCTATTAAATCCATAAAATAATGTCGACATTAATAAACTTCAAAATGAGGTGTAAGTCAGAGAAGAACAAAAATTGCGGCACTATGACGACAAGTGAAACAGTTCCTGCCCAGAACACAAACAGAGTGTGACAAAATGGTTGATCATTGAGACTGTTCTTGGTGCAGTCATGATTTTGGGCTAAGATAAGTTAAGGTTGACCAACTTGTGATAAACAATAAAAAAATGAACATCAATAACAAGAATGGCCGAACCAGCGAGATATATTATTTATATTTGTATCTAAAGTGGTTGGAGGCGAGGTCACAGTTGCCATTCATGGCAGGGAACAATAGTTTGTCCGTTGCATTGCATCATGCCGCCAATAACTACGTTTTTGATATTGTTAACATCATGTTTTAAGGCTAGAGTTATGTGAATTTACCGCGAGGTTTTGGTGCAGCACAAAGTTTAAAAATAAATATGCCAAGACCATCCTACTTTTAGACAACTATGTCAGTGCCGGTGATCCTAAAAATATTTGCCGTCCTCTAATCTCTGCCCACAGGAAGTTGGGGCCCGTCTTTGCCTATCATGGCACAAAAAATGAATCTAACGCTGTAACTTGGACATTTGCATCAAGAACAATCCAGGCAGGCACACGACTCATTCTGGATAGTAGATGTATGGTCTACTTTAAGACGTCAATGATAAGAAAATGTATAATTCAGACCTACCTCACATATGACCTGTTCTGCGACCGCATCTGGCTTGTTCAAGAAGACCTTGACCCTTCGCACTTTGCCCACTTTGACGGAGTCCCACTTGATTCTCATGACCATCACGCCTAGGTCGAAGTTCTGAACGTCTGTAGCCACAGCCTGGGTACAGAACAGAATTGTATGTAATGACAATACTTCGCTGACACAAACATTCATGCTCACCAGGAACTTTGGGCACTTATCACAGTAAATTGGCCGGCCGTGGAGAAGCAAGTATTTTTCGCTGCAACGGAAGCACCAACGCAGAGAGCAATTTTCATCTGGGACTTCTGCTATCGCTCTTGCTCTTCGTTCCTCGTCAAGCCTTTCCCGCGTCTCCTCCAATTTTCGAAAGTCTGCCATCTCCTTCATGTCTTTGAGCTTGTCCAAGACCCTCAAGTCCTTGAGGGAAGCTCCAGGTTTCCGGTGTGGGCATTTGTCGTTGGTCCTTTCCCGGGAGAACGTATCGCCAGTTTCGTTCTTACCCGTACTGCTTATACTGGCTTCTTCGCCGTCTCCGCCAGAAAGATCGCTGCTCCTGCGGGTCTTTGCGCCAGTGCCGATATAATCGTCGTCGCGGTCGTCGCTGCTAATGTGTCTCTTTCTCTCAGGTGTGGATGACACTCCAAGGTCTTCATAATCCGAGTCTTCTTCTGTAAGGTCGTATTCTCTGTCAAACTCCATCAAAGTGACTTTTTTCGGCGACCAGGATCGAAAGATTTGAAGAGCGTCCGCACTCACCATCGACGTAGAAGGTAGAGGCACCGCTTCCGCCTCGCCGGCCAAGTCCGTGCACTCCTGCCTGCAATAGTTGCGCAGGAGGGCCTCCATCTCTGGAGAGGTAACCGCTTTAGACATGAGCTTGGCAACTTCATGGCAAAGCAGCTCCTCCTCGTCATCTTTACCGACATTAATAACAGGGTTCAGTTTGAGCAGCAGTTGACTTAGCGTCGGTGTCTCGTGTTCCACCAACTTCATCTTGAGAGCGCAGCCCCAAAAGTCGCCGAAGTGAGAGACGTCGTCCAAGAAGAGTTTTTCCAAGTTTGCCTCTTTCAGCTTGGAGAGCAACAGCTGGCGCGTACCCTCTCCCGCTATGTCTGCGAAGGTAATGATCATCAGCTTAGGTCCTTCTTGGCGACAGTCACCTAGGAACTGAAGGAAGTCGACTAGTGCGGAGTCTTCATCACGAACATCTCCCCCTCCTCCTTCTTCCCCTTGAACAAGTCTCATGCTACCGCCGTGTTGGTCGACTGCCATCCCGAGCCGCGTCAAAACGCCCGGATTACGCCAGAACGCCTCAGAGAAGTGTGACGGGTGAATCGTTCTGACAAAGCTCCGTTTATTCTGACCGTCGTTCACATTCCCGTCGGAGCAGTTAGCAGCCAATCGGACAAATTGTGGCCGTCGGCCGATCGTCATCATTTCTGCGGCCAGGTAGACCAATCGTGGTGACCTCGAACTCATCGCATTGGACGATCTGGCAGAGGAAACCATGTCACCAGTGGCATCACAACGAGGTCGGGCAGATATGTTCGGCGGTGGCGGGGGAGAAACGAAGGCCTTCTCTGCGGAAGCCATTGGTGGCTGCTTACTGAGCACTGGCACCTTGTTCTGGAGTCGCGAACGGCTCATCACGTCGTTCAGTCTTGTGTGGAGCGCTTCCTCCAACTCCGGTCCTCTCGAGCAGTCCCGTATGAAGACCTCTCCAGCCGACGACTCCGGAAGCGCCCCATGATTTGAAGGAGGCGTCCGGTTCGCGGCCTCCATCCGCGAGGATTTGGCATGAGGCAACCCGTCGTCGCAGGGTTCGACTCCGGTGCTGTCTGGGAAACTTTCGCCCCGGTCACCGGACCGTCGAGAGAACAAAGCACTTTCATGGTCGTGCCAGTGGTGGCCTCCATCGTCCATACAGCCCGCGGCATCAGGGAGCTCGGGGGAGTCTCGAGCCCCGCCGCATTACTCCAAGTCAGCGAGGCTCAGTGCGCCACTGAGCCTCAGCGACGCCTCTTGTCCGTACTTGTAACCTTTCCTGTTCAGTCCGCCAAGGTGAAGGGGTCTTGTCAGTGCAGTTCGCTTATGCCATTGTGCAGGGATGCCAATCTTCTACTCTGACCAGAAGTTGCTGAGAGTTGCTAAAGTTATTTTTCCCCTGTTTCTTCTCGGGTATATCAGGTTGATGGCAACCCTGAGATGCGTCCGCCATGCAAACCGCAGATTACTGATGTCAAATTTCCCTTTTAAGTCCTGCGCTGGAGCTGATTGGGTATTCTGACCACCCGACGATTTTTATGTGAACGTCAGGTCGCTTATCGGTCAGTTATTCATCTTCTAGACAGAAAGCGCCGTGAAGTCCGAGATCACGATGGTCGCCGTAGTCGTGTTTATACCCGTGCGCCACTCGAGCGTCTGCCCGCAAGTCGAGAAGAGGAAAGCCAGCAGGAGCTAAGCAGTTTCCACGCGGCACACACAAGCGCGCGCACGCAGACGCGCGCAGCTGCACGGACCGGAGTTCGGTTCACTCGCTGTAGTAGTGACTACTAATGCTGGAGGTGTTCTTGTCCGCGTTCGTCTCTTCGTCCTCTTTACGCATCCTGATGTCCGTCGAGAGCCGGCATCGGAAAAAGTGAAGGCCAGGAGAAGCTCCGTTCAACGTCACCACTCCATTCTTCAGCACACGTCACTACGAACGTTAAGTTCTTCGAGCTCATCCAAGTCAGTGAAGTTTTCTTCGCTTGTGGTCCGTCGGGTGCGTGCGATGCCCGTTCTGGCGTCTGACCGTCGTCGCAGCCCAGATCTGTCCCTCACCCTGGCGCTATGGTCCTGTCCGGTCTGAGCAGAGTCAAGGATCTCGTCGTCTGGTCCTGGTCATACCTTTGGGCCTTCTGGTTCTTACTGGTGAGCGACTTGATTTACGTGGGTTGCGCCACAACGCGACTGGATTTTTTCCTTCTTCCCACACAGCGCTTAGACATGTTACTGGAGTATATATATCTTTCAGAGTTCAAGTCTGTTTCTAACATTTATTTAACGACAGGTCGTGTTCGTTCTCTACTATCTGCGCGGTCCCCTGAAGATCGGCGAAAACCTCATCATGGCCACCGTGTTCCTGTCCACCCTCACCCCAAAGTTCTATGTGGCTTTAACTGGAACTTCTTCACTTATCTCTGGTCTCATACTTATCTTTGAGTGGTGGTACTACAGGAGGTGAGGACGTTGACAAACGAAGACAAACCGAGGGACCTTGGATGCTTGGTGTCTTGTACTAAATGATGCTTCCACCTTAGGTATGGTACCTCCTTCATCGAGCAGATATCTCTGAATCATATCAGTCCTTGGTTCGGGGGCGGCGATCCCGACGGCAACATTGGTGGAGGCGCAGGGGGCACCACAAACATCCCGGAATGCAAAGTGTGGCGGAATCCGCTGAATCTATTTAGGGGGGCGGAATATCAAAAATTTCAGAAAGCGTCTAAGAAGGAGCCTCTGACTTACTACGACATGAATCTCTCGGCCCAGGACCACCAGACCTTTTTCACGTGCGACGCCGATGCTGGTAAGAACAACCTGGCTCATCAGGGGTTTCAGTGCTCGAGGGGAGAGGGGATTTGATCACTTGCCTGATCCTCTTGTAGGTAAGCCTGAATATGAGCTAATGCAAACAGCCTGGCGCGAGCGCAACCCTGAGGCTCGGATCCGGGCAGCCAAGGAGGCGATCGCTATCAATCCCGAGTGCGCCACTGGCTACATCCTGCTGGCCGAGGAGGAAGCCACCGATGTTTCTGAGGCCGAGGCAAAGTTTCGCGAGGCATACAGAGTAGCAGAGGCCAATCACAAACGTTCTCAAGTAAGAACAAAGCTCCTGAAAGTCAGTCAGTGTAGTGCACGAATAGTCTTCCACCCAGGCCCTTCAGCATCAGAATGCGACTATGGAGTCGCAGCATCGCAGGGACACCAACGTTATGATTTACATTCGGCGGAGACTTGCCATGTGTGCGAGGAAGCTGGGCAGACTCAAGGAAGTAAGTTACACTATTTTCCAACATGTTGGAGATCTCGTTGTTCAGAAAGATTTTTCCGTATATGAAAACGTGTTCATCCCGTGCAAGTTACTCATTCTTAACAATTTTTTCAGGCAGTGAAGATGTTCAAGGACCTCTCCAAAGAGATTCCTCCCATCATGAATGTACTGAACATTCATGAAAATCTTCTGGAAGCGCTTCTCGAGATGGGCAACTACGCGGATGTGCAAGCAGTGCTGGCCAAGTACGACGACTACTCGTTGCCAAAGTCTGCCTCCATCTGCTATACTGCCGCACTGCTCAAGGCTCGGGCAGTGGCGGACAAGTTCTCGGCAGACGTGGCGGGCAAGCGAGGCCTCTCGGGGGCTGAGGTTTCGGCTGTGGACGCCATCCACCGAGCGGTGGAGTTCAACCCGCACGTACCCAAGTACTTGCTGGAGCTGAAGGGCCTCATCCTACCGCCTGAGCACATCTTAAAGAGAGGAGACAGCGAGGCAATATCGTACGCCTTCTTCCACTTACAGCATTGGAAGAGGGTGGACGGTGCCCTGAACTTACTAGACTGCACTTGGGAGGGGACGTTTAGATTGATTCCCTATCCATTGGAAAAGGGAAATCTCTTCTATCCCTACCCCAGTTGCACGGAGTGCGCTGATCGAGAGCTCTTGCCGTCTTTTCATGAGGTGAGTAAGTTACCGCATGGGTTTAAACATAGAGTGGCAACGTCTTGGGTGTCCAGATGACATTGGGCAGTAAAATGGCTCATTTTGTAACCATTAGCGCCATGGGAATGCATCACCTCTTTTCGCATCAAATTGACCCACTTGACATTAAAGAGAGTCTCTTGGCATCAAAACAACAAACTTAGTATCAGAATAGCAGAGCCTCTTACCTCGAAGCTTAGAGACCACAAGATGAGTTGAAGAGAGCTGCTGAAGTTGACCAAACTCAAGCCAGGGCAAAATTGGGTGGACTTCAAAGCCTGTGTCGCTTGGGACAACTCGTGCTGAAACTTTTCAATAACACTTGCCAATTGGCATCATGCTACCGGCACCTCCTCAATGTTCCTCAAGAATGTAATCTGCAAGCTCCCCTTCGTAATGGCCGTTTGCCTGAACATATGGGACCCCACTGTGCCCCTGGAAGACGAGGAACTTGCCCTGACGCAAAGACACATTGCGGCTGCTCTCGCTTATCGAGCACGTATCTGTCAGGAACACCCAATTTTGAAAGCTTTGTCAGATGCTCACGGAGAACTAGTTATATTCCAAAGAGCCAATTTGATGCTTCTTAAGGTGATGGGAGCCCATGGTGCCGGACGGTGCTAAAATGAGCCACTTTGCTAGGTCCTCAGAATTTAAATTGACTAATCCGGGGGAAGAATGAAAGGGAACTTAATTTAGAAGAAAAAGAAAGCTGTATTCTAAAGTGGAAACTTCATTCAGAAATACCAATTACCAGCATAGTGGCCAGTATGACCCTTATTTGCTATGGTATCTCTCGAGCCTCACGACCCCCCTCTCCCTGGCTACCATAGCAAGCTTCGGGACCTACTGGCCAACAATACGGAGCAGTAAGATGTAGTCAAGACATGGCATTGCCACAATTGCACACAATTATTATTCTAACCTGTCACTGGAGCTCAGCTCCTTTTCGACACTGTACTGAAAAAAAGCATCTTTTTCCTTAAAGAAGTGGAACTTGTTCCGGCTATGACAGTTTCTAACGCCAATTTTCCACCCCCAAAGAACCAAAAATTGACATTTTTGAACTAGCCTAATTAATATACTGAACATATATGAAATCGCAATTTTGTACCCCTGCAGGTGAGCGTGTACCCCCGGAAAGAGCTCCCGTTCTTCATCGTGTTTACAGCGGCACTGTGTTCATTCACGGCCGCGCTGGCGTTGCTCACACACCAGTATCCCGACGCAATGGGCTCGGCAGCGCGATCGGCAGTCGCCTGGCTGGCGGCTCCTGTCCAGTACCTACTGGAGAAGGCGGAGAACGTCTTGCCGGCCACGATCATGCAGTCTCTCACCAAGATGTGACTTGTCATCACTTTTCTGTTTGTAGTTGTGGTGTACGGGGACTAAAGCAGATTTAAGGCCGATTGTTGCAGGACTTTAGGTTTCTCTGCTTCTAGTTCTCCGGTGTTTTACCGGGGTAAACGTAAACGGGAGTGTCTAATGGCGTAAAAAAGTATTTATGGAAGGCAAACAATTGGCCTGTAATTAGTCTTTGATACTGCAGTACCCTTGTATTTGTACGTAAGTACATCATGCTTACTGCTGTGAATGTTCAGTTATCCCTGTTACTGTCAGCTCCTACGAGAAGGGTAAAAGAAAAAATACACGAATAACCTGCAAGAACGTGATTGTGAATCATCAGCTTTCCGTTGTACGAGCCTCTTCCTTACACTTCACTTGTCCTTGGGGTGCACCGTTGTCGTACGGGTTGGCCGTTAGGTCAGAAGGTACCTGACCCTCCGACAGCAGGATTTGTACCCCTGGTCGTCTTTGAGGGCCATCTGGATCGTCCTGCTGCTCACCCTCTTCTCAGACACTTTTGTCAGCGTACCTGACCTTGATTCCCTAGTTCAGGTCAGCAAGGAACCATATGGTGTGTGAATCTTGTGCACCCTCATCTTGCGGAGTTTCCCCTTGTTCAGTCCAGTGGCTTTGAACCTATTGATAACAGTGTAAACTGTGCTTTTGGGGCACTTCGGCATGATCACAATGGCATCACCACTGTTTCCGGCACTGCGCAGTCAGATAATCGCCGATCTGCAGGTCTGCTCCATGACAGCAGAGCTTATTTCGACTCTTATTCAGTTAGACCGGTTTTGCATACATTGCGTGTATGCATACTTCTCCAATCACCAGACTACACAGAGAAACCTCTTCCCTGCTTAATACAACTATACTGACTGGTACATCAGGGTCAGCCCCAGGACCGGACTGTGTCAGGGTCCGGTTCCAGAGTGGGCGCTCTCTGTGCTCAACCAGCTTAGCATGAGTAAACTACCAGGAGAGGGTGTCAGGGAAGGGAAGTGGATGAGGGGTATCCAGTTAACAGAATGTATATACAATGGTCAGACCTAAGTGAAGGGCTAACTTACTGTTCAGAAATATCGTTATACCATGAAGATATTCATCAAAGGCCAACTCAGCAAGATTGCTTGAACTGTTGGAAATGAAAAAGAGATTGCTGATTTTCTCCACGGGGTTGGCAGTTCCTGCAACTTCTTGACCAAGTCTGCCAAACGTGACATAGGTCGTCATAGCTGCTGCTGCCTGCCAATCGACTGAATGCTTTCAAGAAAAAAGAATGTAAATACTTTTAAACATATCACTCTCCTTTGCTGCTATCTTGACTTTTACTTTCGATCCAAAAGTTTTCTGACAGAAAAGCTTTGGACACAGGCAAAAATTGCCCTTCATTTTCATATCGAGCAAAAATATCACCCCATCGTGCTGTTCCTTCAGATCCTCTACTTCAGTAAGCACTTTCATGTGTGCTTTAGCACATGGGGAGGACCAGCTATGAATGCAATGCTCTGCTCATCATGTTGAAAGGCTGAATTTGTTCTGCTCACTCCAAGGAAAGTCGTTGATAAAGCAAAGCTTGAGTCTTGATCTTTAGAGAAAGCAGGAACACAAAGTCCTGTCTCCGTCATTTTGTCAAGTGGCCTTCTCAAGAGATGGAGTAGTTCATGTGAAGTCATGTTATCTTTCACAAATGCAAATGAGACAGCTTGCTTCCATTTGCTTCTGAGGCCAGCAACCACAAAGACCAGAGCGCCATTGAGATAGGCACATTCCTTCTTTTCCATCTCAAAGACTTTGTCCATTGAAAAATAATAATCTACGGATCTCTGCAGGATAATGAATGGGATCTGCAATGAAATAGACATAATGATCTTCCAATGGTAGCCTTTGAACTCTCATTGCTAGCATCTCGACCTGATTAGGACTCAGTCCCTTTTGTAAACAAAGTTTTGACACCCAGAGATTTGTATGGCAACTTGAATCTTGTATGCAGGAACCAGTAGGAAGCTGGACTCTCGTAATATGGGCTCATTACAAAAGCTTTCAAGTCTTCAGAGTAGTTCTTGGCTTTTTCTGTTCTCGTGCAAATCCTTTGTGTGCCTAGGGAATTCTCTTGACCAGAAAGATAAGGTATGATGAACTCAACTGCTCTTTCGACTGAACACATTTTTGTTTTCTTTTACAGTTTCAGCACGAAATATATCTTCTCACACTGATGCTCCAGATCCTTCAGCAGCACAGAACACAGCCTCCTTTTCTTGGCGTTTCCTGTTCTCTGTGTGCCAGTGGAGACAATCCTGTCAAAGCAGACAGTGGCACAGCAAGGTCTGGCAGATATGAGGGAGGATCACATAGGGCCGATAATGAGTCTATAACAGTTTTAATTGCAGCAAGGCCATTTTTACTTATTTTTCGACATAATCTCCTTCAACTTCATTGCACTTTTCTGGTCTCTTCTGCCTCTTGTCGAAGACATCTGCCAGTGGTCGCAAAAGTGCCATAGATGATGCCCTATGCAACAAGGAAAGCAACAGGCATGGTCTTTTGGGCACAGGCAATGACTTTTGCTTTCTGTGGAGGGGCTGATCCAATCTGAAGCTATTGCCTTGGCTGCTGCTCGCCTTCTGGTGTGCGGTAGTGGACCCATGATTCATCCACCGTCACCAAATCGTCCCTGAACCTCTCACCATCTGTCATGCCGTGCGATGAAGTCCCTGGCCATCTCTGCGAGCTGTCTTTTGTGGGTATTGGACAGAAGGCCTATGTTGCATTGTGCCTCTTCATCATGAGATGAAATAGTTTGCACGGTGCCATAGATGTCCAGGACCTCCGCAAAGTCTGGGACGTGGATCCTCCTGTCAGCCTAGACCATTTCCTGGATTTTTGCTGAGCTCTCTTCTGTCCTTACTATCTTTGTCATGGTCTATCCTTTTTCATTTCTGGCACTCCCTCCCGTCCTTGAACTCCCGGAAAATGCGCATAAGCTCGTGGCTTGGACATTGCAGGGCCTCCACAGTCCTCCCGCAGCAAGTTGCAAAAGTCTATAGACATGTTTTCTTGCCCTTGGCATAGCACTTTAGAAGGCCTCAGAGATGGCCCTCATTTTCAGCATTCCCTTTAGAACATTTTGCTGGTAGGGGTCGCGCAAAACAATGAGTAATTAATACACCGGTAGCTGCAGTTTTGTTTGGAAGTAAGTCATTCAAGCAAAACTTTTGGCCAATTCTCAGTCACCGATCACCAAACTCATGAATTCTACATGTGGTTGGTGGTTGGGAAGATACTAGCCCATTAGCGGTCCTATTTGATTTACCCTCATATTCTGAAGGTGTCGGAGCTGGGCTGCATTGAGGTGATACAACTGCAGTTAAAGCTGGTTCTGTTGTTTGGACAGCAGAAGTTGGTGCCAATGATGAGGGAGGAGAATGAGAGGCAGGCAGGAGCTAAGATGACTGGTAGTTAAAGTGGTAAGAGTTTGCTTCCTCCTCTGAACCCTAGGAAGTGGATTTGGATGAAGGCTCTCTCTTGGCAGAATACCACACAACTACAGCTATGCTTCTTATGGGGCCATGCTGTCGTTTCTTGAACTGAGCAAGCAACTGAGTGCTGTGCGTTTCAACTGAGTGCTGCTCAGTTGAAAAGTACAGATGCGTATTGTGTCTAATCGAGTTCGTTTCGGGTGCGCTCCCTCCCTTTCTTTCATCCCTTGTCACAGAAAGCCTGACGCAAGGAAAAGTGGGTCTCCCGGAGATGTGAGGGGGTTCAGGTGGAGCCACCCCGAGGGTGCGCTAAGGGGGGGGAGGAAGCACTACACAAATATTCCTGCACTTTTCACTAAAAAAGCAGCCAGCGCTGATCTGTGGATTGCCACAGTTTGAGTACTCAGATGCCTCCATGGGCACTCAAAACTAAGAACTCACGTACCCAAAGTTACGTGTCACTGTCTGAAGAACCCATTGCACTCAACATTATGCATTACGATATACGCAGTCAGTACGCTGCGGAAATTACTTACGCCCAGGTATGTATATGCAAACATGAGCAAATAAGATTAGCGGCCAATGAAGTGATTTCACTTTCCCCAAAGAACCAGATAGGAGACAACAAAGCAAAAAAAGGTCGTCACATCAACACATGCATGGTATACCTTGTGAGTGGTTTGAACTTTTATTGAGCCTTGACAAGCTCCTTTTTTATTGCATAAACTCTTGTTCCCTGGTGAACTTCTAGACGGAGGACCCCGGCCCATTCTTGGTCAATTCTTTCATGGATGTGATCTCCTCGTCAGCGCGACTATAATACAATCTGTCAGCACTGAGACACCCGGCGTACACACACACCCGTCTCACTGTACAGCTTGTTGATGTTCACAGTCTGCCCATGGATACTGTGGCAGTTGGCAGAGCCCACAAGAAGATTGCCAGCTTGAGATCTGCTCAATCACTCATTTCCTCCGCAGCTAAAAGTCGACACCATGCATAAAAACAAGTGGCCCAGAATGAAAGTTTTTGACTCTCAACTAGTCTCTCTACAAAAAAAAAAGAATTGGACAGATACAATCATAATGGGCGATGTAAACAGGTCTGAAATGATGCAAAGGATATTTGGGGGCACCGAGCATTTAAAGTACGCATGCAAACCATGTACTTACGCAGAGTGAAGAGGTAATACGGTTTGAGGAATTTTGATCCTGCTGACCTGACTTGAAATCTGAAAATTTAAATTACATTCTTATTGTTAATTGCACCCTCCTTCTTTCAACTGTTGTTTAAGTTTTGTTTCAAGACTACGATCGTCATTGTTGCTGCCTGAAAAGCAACACTGGACTTTGTCCTTCAACTGAACAAAATTGGAAGAAGTGCGATTGAAATTGATATAGGTTTCAAACCGATGAATTTTGCCACCAAAATCATCCAAGACTTTCAAAAACTTTGGACGAGTCAAGATCGACCCATCGGAGGAAAACTCCGGAAGTCATCAGAAAAATGTGAGAGAAAATCCTTCATGAAGACCTGATCTTTTGGATCTTTGGAAGTACAAAATGAACCACCGATCAATGGACGGGGTGTTCAAAAGCACAGGCTAAGGTTAAAAACACTCAAGTGCTCAGTTTGGGGAGAAGTAATAGTAAGACTTCAGTTCAGAAATCACTCGAGTCCAACATTGCCAAAGAAGACGCAGTGACCAAGGAGGCAACACCACCCAAAAGTGATCCAGAGGTCTAAAGCAACAGCCACTGCTATCGTAAAACCCATGTTCCAGAGGAATGGGTTAATGTCCTGGGATCGGAAACATTCAAAGGCATCACTTGGATACATCGAGGTTCACTGAGAAAAATCTTTGACTTTTAGACAAATCACTTATACTACGACTTCTGCCTGTGGATTGGTAGCTTCCTTAATATGGTGTGAAGATAACAACGAATTCCACCCGGGAGCTCATTTTTTTCACGCAATGGCTTTTTATTCATGCAACTGTGAATTTTGCAATCAAAGATTGGAGTGATGTTAGTAGGAGTACAGTAGCACTACAGAGTAGTGACAAGGCAGCTCTAAGAAGAAAACATGATCTTCACTAAAAAAAATCATTTCTCTCACGCTATTAATTTCACGCTGCTGCAAGTGAAATTAGTGGAGTGAGAAAAATGATTTGTTGAATTGTTATTCTCAAGAAAGGTGAGTACATTGCTTCATTAGAAGACCGTCTGCAGGTAATAATTCTGGCTGCTCGAGATGATTGTATTGAATGAGAGTTTCTTTTCCTTCTGAGAGCACCGTGGGGTCCACATAAAATTGCACAATGTATTGGTATTTTCGGCACACATTACAAGACTTTAGATGATTTGAAGTGCTGTCATCGATGGTTGAACCTCTAATCGACTATTTGTTACTTTTGGTGTCTGTACCGATTCGTGGTCTGAGTGCACAATTTGATGTAAACCCTCCAGAGCAGAAATAAATGTAAGACTTACTAAGTTTTATGCGTTGTTTTGTTCTGATTTTATGCCTGTTTTACCACGTACTAAGAAAGTGACGCTGAGAGTCTCATACTTTGTCTGGACTGGCAACAACTGGATGCTAAAATACATTGCATTGGCAACAGCTTCTGCTGTGGGGAACAACAGGGGGGGGAGGCCTGTTTCTAAGGGCACATTTTTCCAGTGCTGTGGAGAGCACACACACTTCTACAGCTCCAGGAGGTGGAAGAGGAACGACTTCATCGTACAGGCGACTCTCGACAAAGTCATCCGTCAACGTGGCAAGTGGGACTAAATAGAGAGTTGTGACTGAGTCCTGACTAAGTGCGTAATATGGAGTGGCATGAAACACATTCCTGAAGTGCTTTTTTTGTTAAACCTCAAACAGATGTTTCATACATGCACGTACTTACCGAGCGCGACACCATGGCTACAATTTTCCAGATGTGTAAAATATTCAAGTGAACACACCAGTGTAACTTTTATTCATCAAATTTGCAGGTCGTCTGTGCTCACGAGCAACAATACTAAAATGATAATACATTCAACACTACATTAATATATTGGCTGTCAGTCTACAGACAGAACAACAATGCACGTTGCTTTCAATTGTTGGCAAGATGCTTTTTATTCGTTACAGTCAAATACTGTCCAAGGTTGGACTGAAAAAGCCAATAAGGATTAGAAAACTTTGCATTGATGCCTGGAGGAGTGGAAAGAGATGTAAGCCAAGGATGAATGCAGAGAGAGTGACTCTTTCAGTGACTGTAATGAATGATAAAGTTTTTGTTGACTGCAGTTGTTACAGATATGATTTGTGCGTTACTAAAAATCTCATTTTCGGACATATCTCGGTGGTTAAGGTCAAGGGACAGAGTAGAAATAGGTTGTTATGTTTTCCCCCCATGGTTTGGAGCACTGTTAGTATCAAAAGAAGTGTTTTCACCATGTGCAATGAATTTTTCTGGAGAAAAAGTCACTGATTTCACTGCTTCTTGTCTTTTTGAACTAGATTCACTTCAATGTTCAGTACACTGAAGGTATAAAGTTAGCTCTGAGATCATGCGTTCAACAGCTGCATGATGAATATAGAAAACAAAAAGACACGTCACATTGACTTCATATGAACTTTTTCATATGAAACACTCACTTATAAATGATTTTGCACAGTGTATTTAACAAATTTGCTGGAGGAAACCCTCCCAGCACTGCTTCAACCACCCTTCAGACACTTTTTAATGCCAACGATAAAAAAGTGTAATTATTACAGCAGACGAACATTGGTGAAGAAAACACGGCAACTTTTAAGTCACCTGAAGAGGAAGAAGCCGAAAGAGTCGGAAAAAAGTATAAAGTTTACACATTGTATGTCCAACTCATACACTATAAATGCATTGTATGAGCTTTTTTTCGAAGTTCCCTAGTGCGTATTGAATCTTGAGAATATTTTATATCTTCTACATAGCGTAGATGTAGTGCTTTCATTGCCACATGGAGGGATCCTGCAAGATACTATTTGGCACCAGTTTCTTGTTCTAACATCCAAAAGTGAAAACCAGAAGTTGGTGAAACATGGTAAACGTTATTTTAGTGTACTCTGGGCTGAAGCCGCATTTTACTGATTTGGCTATATATATCTTTTTAATCTCCTGTAACAGCCGGGGAGGAATCATTTTCTATATGTGCTTACGAAATTGCACTTTTGCCAAATGTCTGGACACACGAAAAGTTGAAGCTCGATTTTGGTGAGACGAAAACCTATGATTTGATCAATTCATCCGGGATAACCGAATTTTTACTCGAAAACAACCCACGATTCAGGCAGTCAGGAACTTTTGTCACCAACCTTGAGTCAGTTTTATGGGTAGAAAAAAGGTCAGAACTGGTTAAAAATCACACTACCAAAATGGAAACAGCGGTCTTTTTTCTAGCTAATAGCAACATTTGAGGTGGCAAAAAAAACAGAAGAATTCCCTTCTCTTCAGCAGATAAAAGCTAATATTATTGAAGAGTCCCAACAGGCCTAAATTTAGTCGAATGAATATTCCAGTGTCTTGGTTGGCAAGTCGGTCGTGGACGAGAAGAAGTTCCGGACCAGCAATGACGGCATTGACCCATTTGGAGACTGTCTCGTTGAGTCGGTGACATACAGGGTGAGGCGAAATCCCTCTTACAGCTTTATTTATTCTTATTCTTCATAAAAGGTGTGGAGTCAACGTTTTTCTCCGAACTCCAGACCAACTTGACCAAATCCAAGTGTCGTTACTGTATGATCCAAGACTTATGGAGCGGTGCAAATCATAAGACGCCAGCCCAAGTTACAGAACTTCATATTGTCTCTTCTTCCAAGGGGCATTCGCGGCGCGTCCGGCGGTTCAGCTTCTTCGCGTCGACGTCGGCGATAACGAACCAACCAGCAAGAAGGAATGAGGAAGCCGCTCTCGTCGCCACCGCGTACAGCGCTCAGTCGCCGTCCGACAGTCGGAGGAGAAACATCTCCTTCACTGACATCTCCTGCAAAAGAAGTCAACAGTGGTGATGTGAAGGTGCCAACGGATTGAATAATACGGATAAGATCATCTCATGCCATGGCTACTGAGATCCCTACCTCTGCAAGCAACGGTTCTCCCGCAAGTACGAGCAGCGACGGCATCAATGCCCCGGAGCTGGTAACACCGGAGGCGCTGCCAGATAAATCCAGAAGCCTCCGGACCAGGTCCATTCTCAAGCGTCTTGAAACTGAGCGGAACAAGCATGCTCCACGGGGAGCGGCGCACCGCTCGGGGTCGACCCAGACGTCGTCGGCGCACTCGGCCCCGCGCCAGCGCCACGCCGCCATGAGCAAGTACCGGCGCAAGACGGCGAACGCCAAGGAACGAGACCGCATGAGACACGTCAACGAGGCTTTCCAGCGGCTGAGGCGCACCCTACCTCTCTGCTCCCTCTCTGCCGCAGAGGAGACCAAGGTGAACACCCTGAGGTTCGCCATCACGTACATCAACTCGTTGCAGCAGCTCCTGGAGGACAGCAGCAGTGGCAGGCTCGATCCCAGTCTTTACGGGCGTCTGGACGAAGACGACGAGGACGATGAAGCTGGAGCAAATGCTAAATCGAGCAAGAACAAGAAAAAGAAGGCGAGTAAGAACAATTCAAGGAAGAGCAAAAAATCTGCTCCTGCCAAGAAAAAGACGGCCCAAGTGAAGAAGAGGAAGACCAAGGAGAAGGCGGTCAAGAGACTAAGCTCGACGAAGAGGAGCAGGTCAAAGATTCATCATGCCATGCCTACAACTGTTGCTGCCATCGGAAGTGGAGGGGTCCACTGGGGTCAAGGCAGTCCCGAGCCTAGACTGAAGCAAGTTCAGCCTCTGAACCACACGGTCTTGCTGACAGAATCAGGAGGAGGAAAAGGCTTTCAACCCATTCATCAGCAGCAACAGTTACTACTGTTGAGACCCGTCCAGCACGTGGTGCAGGCGTCCAAGGTCTGTCCCAACTTGGTCGTGACGCATCCTCCTCTTCCTCATCCCCATCCTCACCCCCATCATCCGCACCAGCAGCAGCAGCAAGTTTTCGTGAGGTCCGCGACCTCTTCCTCACCTTCCGCCGAAGGGTCCAAGTCTCTACGCGGATGCGTCGCCTTCTGGCCGGTGAACGCTGCTGCCGCCACCGCCACCATGGCTGCTGCCGCCGCCGCCGCGGCCGCGGCTGCTGCTCCCTCCGTAAATTCTTCTTCATCATCATCATCGTCATCGTCATCGTCATCGTCATCGTCGTCATCATCGTCGCCACATCCGACGACGACCAACGGCCTATTGTGCCTCGCCTCGCCGTCCGGAAGCTCCGTGGCCAGCAGCAACGAGGGCGACAGCAGCAACCCCTCCACCACGGGCAGCGTCTCGCCCGTGGGGAACCAGGCGAATCTGCATCTCCTGACAGTGCCGACCAACCACGTGAGCAGCGCCAGCAGCAATGTGTATCTTGACAAGTTTTCCTCCTCCTCGTCCGAGACCTCTTCGAGCTCCTCTCCTCCGTGCTGGTACGGAGGCATCCTCGATGACATAGAAGCCGTGCTCAAGCAGGACGAGAACTTTGACATTCTTGTACAATAACATTTTTGGTCCTCCTGCCGCCCCAGCCGTGCTAAAGATGCCCTTAGACATACAAATTTCCCAGGTGCCCACCGCTGCGACAGCTCTTACCTTGTCTAAGCGCACCTTTAGCGTTGATATAAATCAAATAGATAAATATCACTGCTAGTTTACACACGAGTATGCGTGCATTCCTGGAAAATTCTTCATGAACGCGCGTGCATCGAGGAGTTTTATATTCATGTGCGATGGATTAATTATGCATGCCAGCTTAGTTTCGGGAGCGTTTTGACAGCGCCCTCTGCGGGTGAGAAATGACCACTGCGGGATCCGGAGAGTCTTTTTCGCCTTCTTCTCCTCGCTCTAACTGATATCCAACCTCTCAATGCAAGGAAGAGCAGGGGAGGGGGAAAAAAGTAAAAAAATTAAGACCGGGGAGAAGGAATGAAAGGGGGGGAAAAGGTTGAAGGGGTTAAAGAGCCGTGAAACCTCGCCTGTTCACACAGTCACATGAGTCCAATGGCCTCACAAGGTCTCCTCAGGGGCGTGCGCGCCAGAGGTTCATTGCGAGACGTCAGGCTTTTATTCCAGACACGTTTTCTTCATTGTACGCAAAGGTTTTTTGGGTGGCACTCATTTACGGACCTTCCCGTCAATGTTGGTAAACCGCAGCACCTTCATCGAGAAGAAAAAAGTCGAGGGAATGCTGAACACCCCGGAAAAAAACCCTGTTAATTTGCACAGGCGAACGGTTCGTTTTACAGTCCTCTCGAGGGGCTCCTGTTGGCTCTCCGCACGTTCCACGATTCATTAGACACTTGACTGGATGTCATTCAGCAGTGGAGCCGCCAGTGTGAACCTCTGCCTACACGTGTACGAGGCGTGAAGCATCAGGTTGGCCGAGTACAAACTCTTTCATACGCGCACAGCAGAGAAAAAAGAACAGTTACACAATGTTTTCGCATGTGAGACACATCTCGGGACTGGCGAGAATCAAGTTGTCAGACCTCAGCATGGTCACCACCGTGTACAACCTCTTGAGGGACATGAATTACACACCAATCTGGGCATTAGTTTTGTCTGTAGATGACTCTAACTCGAATGCGGATTCTCTAACTCATCTGGGATTTGCGGGAAGGAAGTTTTTACTCAAGTTAAGTTAAGTCAAGTTTTTACTCCAGTTGACTCGGATAGAAATGGCGAATGACTCGATTCGGCTGTACATTCAGCACTGCCTTGTGTACACACATATATCGATATCAAAATTATTTGAAGGTACCAAATCAGTTGGATCTGCAGTTTTTTGGAGCAGCTGACTGACTCGAATCATTCCTGACCCAAATCCAGGCTGAGAGAAATGCATCACTACTGTCAGCTGTGCCAAAATTGAGACTTCGATACGGAAGTGGGATCCGGTCAAGTTGAAGCAGACTCAGCCAGAGCAGTGCATTGCAGAGGATCTTGATGTCGTTCGGCGTCCTCCGTCCCCTTTGTCCGATTCGGCTTCCACGCAGTTGAAGCTGAAGATCTTGAAGCTGTCGAACATGTTTCTGGCCCGAGTCTTGGACCATTGCGGAGGCTTTAATTTGTCTCTTGTCGGATTCAACTTGATCGGACTCTTGATTTCGCCAGGTAAGATAGTAAAAAAAACCCTACCTGCTCACACGTGTGCGATCGTACGCAAATGGTGCAAATTGCCCCGTCCCCAAAGCGGAGGAGAGCGATGGCTGAGGTGAATCAATAGTGGGCGTAGATACACTAATGGCCAATCCCAATTTTGCACAAAAGCTGTTGTTGTCCAAAAACCCCACTCAGCTAATGTAACAAGAGAACGCTTTAGAAGACCACTTTCAATGGGTTTATTTGCTGTACAGACAGAGATGAAAAAAAGCCGTGTGCAGCTATTACACGTCCAGGGTTGTACCGTGCTATAAAACCTTCTTCCTGTTTGCTGCTCACATTTGGGCCAGTCTCATTCAACACGCTACAATGTGCGTAGTTCGCGTATGCACCCTGGAGGTCAAGAGTTTGCATATGGTTAGGAGGAAAACGAAATTTATTCATGCTTCAATCCGACGCCATCTCAATGAATGCACAGCACCTCCCATGCCATGGCCAGAGCCCGAAGTGTGATTCGCCTAAAAATCTCGCCCCATCTCAATAGGCACAGTACAGTCGTCTTGACAGTGTACAAATGGCTGTTATCTGTTTCTAGAGGCCGAGATTTTAGTTGAATCTTCCGTTTGTCTAGTCACAACTCAGGGATCAGGTGTGGAGGACAAGTCTTGACCTCGATTACAGCAAATGAGGCCTCGTGTCAAGAGCAGCAAGCTTACACGGGCTCGTGCGAGGAATAGCAGGCTCATATGGGCTCTTGTGAAGAGGAGCAGGCTTACATAGGCTCGTGTGAGCAATAGCAGGCTCATACGGACTCGTGTGAAGAGTAGCAAGCTCATACGGGCTCGTGTGAAGAGCAGCAAGCTCATACGGGCTCGTGTGAAGAGTAGCAGGCTCATATGGGCTCGTGTGATGCTCGGGCTGTCCGCTATTGTGACAGTTCAGTCAGCCATTGTAGGTATAAAGCTACCGAATAACGAACGAGCCGTTTAAGGAGAGTTGTGACCCCCCAAGCTTACCTTATTCGGAGGTAATTAATCCGGCTACCTTGCAGATAAAGAGGGAAAAGTATAGTATGTGTCTGAGGACTGAGCTGATTGTGAGATTTGGGCTCTATTTATGGACGAACCTTTCTTCGTTCCTCGTGTAAAAATCCTCACGCTGAAGCCATCGCGGAGAGGAAACTCCTGGTGGACACCACAATATTTCACGAGAACACGTTATATTTCTCTCGAAGCAGCCAAGATTGGCCTTCCTCTCTGCCCCACTTTACAGGGTGCAGAAGGGGATTCTGCCTTGCAAGGCCGATTTCGGCCTTAAACACCATGTTGGGCTGCCATAAGGCCTCGTGCATGACTACGAGAGCACTTAAGAACAACCCTATCAAGTCGTAATGCTAATATGAGTAATTTTACGTTACATCATGAAATGTCGGTGAGATAATTGCTGGCAATATGTGCAAACTTCGATCCCCAACAAGTTCTCCAGATGTCTGGACCTCAGCTGAGATCCCCAAGTAGCTCCACGTTGGTGGGTGCGAAGAAAAATGAGTGGCTGCCCGACCAAGATGTCAGGCAGGGAATTTCCCATTTTGCTGCCCGCACCCTGTACCCCACTGTAGCAGGTACACATGTGGCAATGCCTGCCCTGTTGGTACACTAGTTAGCAGGAAAGGGGGCACCCAGCGGCGAATTTATAGCGTCAAATGGGACCTCAGCTCCTTTAACGGCGAGGCAGTAATGGCCGAATGTAGGTTTATCGAAAATGGCATCATCGCATTCGACTTTTTTTTTTCCCTCACTCTGCTCTCGAAGTCCCCCTGCAGCTCCAGGGTCGTCGTGACTGGTAACATCGCATCAGGGCTTTAATTTGGTGCATGTAGCATTGTTTATTAGTCGCCACTTTTTCAACTGGACAAATAAATGCATGCGAAGAGTAAAGCAAAAACGCCCACGCAAAGGTTCATTCTTGAGTGATGTGTGCAAAGTTGTTCAGCTTGGGTTTCCAGAAATGTAATTACAGCACTATGATGACTCTGTGCAGAGGGAGCTGCAGTACTTGCATTTTATGGCATATTTTGAAGATGCTGTATTCAATGGTCTCCGCGTGGGTGACCTTCTGGAGGCAAGCCGCGAGTCCGGATGGGCACACGACCAAGTGTGACAACTTGGTTAGTTCCATGATGACTGAGCTGTTTGTGTTTTTTTTCCTTCACTTTTTTATTTCAGGAATTTTCTTCAGCAGTGGTCATCAATGGAAATATATGGAATATGTTTCAAATTTGTACGAATAGGGACATTCCTCGCTGTAACATTATTACTGTGGGGGTCATGAAACTCTCTGACCGCGTGCGAATGCCCAAACCCAAACCCAATTGCTGATGCATCTCCAAATAAATGTAACACTATTAAACCGTCTTTGAGCGCATTGTTTCATACTCATTTTAAAGGGTCAATATCAAATACTTTATGTCACGCAAATTGTACAGTGCAGCGGCCATTTCAGTGCACATTGCACCATTGTGAGGAGTATCGTATTTAGTGGTATTAAATGATGGTTTAAACCGTTATGACTGTTTGTTACCTTTGCCGTCAACTTGGGCTCATTTGTGTACCGACTCCTGGTGTGAGTGTTCAATTGGGTGTTGACACACACACACACACACACACACCCAATGTCACGTGCATTCGGAGGCGAAAGACCATGGATGCACTCTCGAGGCTGTGGCCTTCACCGCGGCCGGGGCGTGCTGTGCCACGACCTCCGCCACTTGTGGTTCAGGACGACGTCGGCGGTAGCTGAGGAAGAGGAGGAGGAGCATGACAAGTGTGAAGGACTTTGCTTTGGTCTGACACATCAAAACTACTACTGTGCTTTTAAAGAATGTCATCATTGTTGAGAGTCTAACGAGTGGCCCAGCTGAAATAGTAATTGATTTCCTTGAAAATGAACAACAGTAGGTCAAAATGATATAGTCACGGAGACCTCGTATAAGCCGTTTGAACACACCCAAAGTTAATACCTCAGACTTAGTCTAAACTAATTCCTGATATGAAAACCAAGCTGTCTAGAACATGACACAGTTACCATTTAAGGCTTAGACTTTTCTCATAGTCTCTGTCAGTCTCTCCCTGTTGCACCACATCCTCAGGGCCTTAAAAAGCACGAATAAAAGTCCCAACATTTTCCACCCAGTCCTGCTCATGTCCTGTGTTATACACTGTGTTATACAGTGTTTGTGTGACTTCCCACACGTTCAGTCAGTCACACTGAGATAGTGACAGACGTGGTCTCGTTGAGAAATTGTCAAACAGTCATAACTTTCGAGTACTTTGTCCAACAAAAAAGTTTTGCAAAAAAAGTCACTTTAAAATGACGTTTTCGGCCCACAATGACACATTTTTCCGCCCTCAAGTGATGAAAATTGGCGTTGTGGTGCACGACAATTTATTAACTACTAACGAGTTAGCTGAAAAAATGGATGACAAGCAAAAGAGATAATAAACTACGCAGTCTTTACGTGCTGTCATCGAGTGTTCTTCCCACACTGGAATATCTGCAGGCAATATTACTTACTACCGTGTGCATGAGATGAGCAGAGACAAAAAATGAGTAAAAATTGCAGGATCAAGATTGCAGGTGATTTTGACTTTTTTTTTCAACTCCATTACTGATTGGTAGGTGTGCCAGGATCTACAAATCTTTCTGAGCCACGATCACGCCCGTGCATGCGTCAGTGGCTCATCGACGACGAGAATACTCTGAGAGACAGGAAAACTATGCGATTCACCCAAAACTCTGTTGCAGTGTGAGCCAAAAGTCACGTCTAGTAATGATATCGAGGGGAACAATCAATCAGCGTGTGATTCTGTAGGAAAGCCTCGTATTAGGGTCAATGGGCCACCTCTATGACGCATATTCCAGTCTCAGGAGAGAGAATCTTAGGTTCAATTGCACATTTTTCTGCCCATAATCTTGGCCTTAAAAGTGGGGAGGGGACTTTTCATGTGATTTTTAGGCAAGGTCACCTTTAAATGAGGATAGCTTTTTGCCCCTGCTAAATCTGCGAGTACAATGGTGTAAAGAAGATGCCTGAAGGCCATCGTTTCTGGCAGGACCACGGCCAATTCAAGGACTATTAAAAATTTGTGGCAAAAAATGCAGCTTCACATCAGAACACGACATTATTTTGTCGGCAGCAGCTACGAAATAGACGTGGTCGTTATGCAAGCAATTAGCCTTGGTGCTTCTCGTTGGGACTTTTTCTGAACCGAAATATGAGAAACACAATTAGGACAAGAAAAGGAGCTGTTACTGTGTCATTCTCGCGCACGGGGGGGAGGAGGGGGGGGGTAATAACACCTGTTCTTTTTTTTTTTACAATTGCCGACGAAATAGTTAATCTTGGGCACTTGATTGTTGGGCCCGCTCTTATTATGCTGCGGCAGAATTCTTGACTGCATTTCTCAGTTCGTTAATTCGTTGATTATGAATACGACGCTTAACAGAGTGCAATAAATCCGAGTAATTAAGCGACTCAAAGTCTCTCCTTATCCTCTTCGTCAGACTAGGGATGGACTTGCGAGTCGACCCAGCCCGGGCTGGCTTGGGTCGAGAACTGTGCTGCCCCGCTCAGCTCGGGGTGGGGCGGGGAACACCTTTGTCCATACTGCATGAGGGTGTGACCCGGATGGTCCACAGTTGTCGGAGCCCATTGATCTCGGTGTAGTTGAACTCGTGTCTCAGAGTCACTTCTGCCGTCACTACCTGAGGTGAATTCTCTCAGCTGATTGTGGAAAGTGGAAAAAATCCCTCCGGGCCGGGCTGAGTCCATCCCGAGTGGAGAGTAACTTTGCACGTCCCCTTTTTTTTCTGCTTCACAACAACCCTTTTCTTTATTTGGAGGAGAGTCAAAGTGATTAAAATGCCCTCTTTTTATCGCTCCTCAGATTTACAAGTGAAAAAAACTGGTAGAGAGCAGCCACCCCGGCCGGGTGTGCGCGCGAGTGTCCGGTCCACGCTTCCTATTATAGGCAGGGCTCAAAAAAATATTTTCTCCCCATCCTCGCCACAGGAGCTTTGGCGCCAAATATTGATAAAAAGGAGGGAGAAGATTAGTGCGAACAGCGCTTTGACCTATGAACTCGTCGAGACAAGGGAGAATCAAGGCTTACGTGCGCATGTACAATACCTGTACACAGTGGAGTCTGGATTTGACTGCTCGTTCAGTCCCATCGAGACCTCCCCAAAGGGCAGAAACATGGCCACAATTCCCGTTAAAACGAGACTCCACTGTGTCCATGCAGAACAAGTGCAGTGGATGAGTTTTACAGCTTTGTACAGAAACTATATTGTTGCACAATATGCAAACGTCCGCAATTCCATGGACGCGACAGCTGCCATGAAGGCTACGTTTGCCTAGTAAAGGTCAGAAAGTTTGCGCACCCCTCAGAACGTTCAACAAAACGCTGTTCTTCAATTATGAAAAAATCATCACTCAGTTATTTAGATAGCAGAATTATCTTGGCAGAGTTTTTAGTTGAAGCCTCTAATGCGTAAGAAGGAGCTGCGCAAACGTTTTGGCGTGTTTGTACAGTGGTGGCAAAAAATTTCACCGAAACTGTCTTGTCACTGTAGACCCCAAATGCATTTCAATGTCATTAGAACGCATCTCCTTTCAGTGTTTCCCACTTGTTTCCCTCACTTTATTCAGTGGGATGAGTCAAAAGAGTAGCAAAAGGTGTCTGCTACACATTTCTATCATCTCCATTATGTTTTGCCATAAGAAGCCTTCTTGTCCATGTTTTCACCATTAAAACATCCAGTATCGATTTCTTCCATCTGCTTTGCAATAAGTTGCCTCCACTCCTTTGTCACCTTGATTTCAAGGAAATATGATGTAAGTAATGTGTATACCAGAGGACAATGCATATTCGTTGTTTGAGGTTCTTTTCATCTTTGTCTGCTATAGAAACTGTGCCTCATGTTGACTTCGACTTAGAACAACTTTATTCGTGCATTGGTTGCTCTGCTTGACACCGACGTGTACAAGGCATGTAGCACCTTCAAGACACATTTACATTTTTTAGCTATGAAGTCCTTTAAACACTTTACTCACTCTCCATAGGGATCGACTTTACAACACAACTGTACAACAGGCTCCTATGTCGGTTGATACTTCAATCTTTCTCTTGATACTTTCTCTTAAGGGACCTGCTTTGGTTGCTAGGTTAATGTTTGTCAAAACTTGTTCACGTTAGTGTTGCAAATTGTACCTGCACTACAATAAATACACTGTCAGCTCTGTTACATCAAGTTACCCTTTCTGTCCATCTCTCACACTAAATTTTCTCTTTGCAAGCATTACACCACCCACTGACCCTGCTTTGGAGCTCTATTGTTTAGACTATAATATGAGTCTTTTACTGGATCAAATGCCTCCTCTTCCAATCTCTAGTCAAATGCATGTCTGCATAATGTATCTGCTTCCAGCAGCTGTAGTTTGTGCCATCTTCAATTTTCATGTTGAAGAGGGGGGTAAAAGCAAAAGGAAATTCCGTTGAGCAAAGCAAACCAAGGTTTGTCAAGCCGTGAAATTATGAAAATATTGCAAAATGAGAAAGATTTCAAAGGATGTTTCATGAGAGGTGAAAAACTATCCAAAAATGGGTGTTTTGTTTCGAATTTGGATGAAATTACAGATCCTGAAGCACATGAGTACTATGATTCACTTGGTTTACCCTCTCCAAAAAGCTTAGACAAGACAATAAATTGGTACAATACCAGACAACACGAAAATGTAAATTGTAAATTATGTGGTATGCATGCGTGTTACTACATTCATTGAAGATATAGTGACTTAACTCCTGATGAAATGTGCTACAGCAAGCTGAAAGCTTGCCACAGCAAAGCTGCTGAAAAATTACTACATGAGTGCAATATAAGAATGTTACTGAAGAAATATAGTGATGAATTTACCTAATAGACCAATTCATTGTGAAAGAAAAAGACTTTGTGTTCTAGTGTCCAATTACGTGAGAAGTGACGGTGCTCCTGGTTAACAACGTCCGTTGAAAGGAACTTGCTCAATATGCAAAAGTGGACAGGTCCAAATCAGATTTGTAATATTGACCTAACATCCTGATGTAACTTTGAAGGCAGAGAGTTGACCCCAAAGCTCACTATGACGTCTTTCCTTTGGCTAAACAGTCTTCAAGTGGCGTCTGGCAACAAATCTAGAAGAGAGTAAAAAAAATAACCTGGTCTATAATAGACTCGTTCCACATGTCATATATTTGTCTATTTTTAAGCATGGTTCATAAGGCTCAATTTCTGTCCAAAATGTGCCGGAGCAACAGTTCAGACCTCGACCGGACTGTAAATTTTTCCGCCTCTGTAACAGATGCAACGATTTTTCCCCTCACGATAGAAAAATGTTTGCTCGAGCCCTTTTTTGCTCTCTCTGTGTTTCTCCTCTGCTCACTCGAGACCCTGATTAAGTGTGACTTGGCACGGAAAATTGTTTTAAAAGCTGATCTCATCTTATGTCTGTTCAAATAAAAAGGCAGCCGAGGGCAGAGATCTTGATCCATCCAAAGGCTGAGATCAATCCAAGACTAGGAGGAGGAAGAAGAAGCTCCCTTATGTGGACATCCGAGGAGGGAGGGGGGAAAATGATCAAAACATATGCGATTCTATTTGGCGGCCACGGCCACGAAGAAGCTGACGGACAACTTGAGGCCGGTCAAGTCAGTGCCCGCCCTGCCCGAGTCACATATGAGTCACATGTCATAAAATATTGGATGTTTCATTACACGGGTCGGAGAGGAGATAGCAGATTTATACTACCCGGTGGGCGTGATTTATTGACCTTGCCCGGGGGGCTTGAAAAATCTCGTTGATGATGTCATGACTTACGTAGCTGCATTCTTGGCTGCACACACTCAACTCCTCAATTGCCACTCAGACTCATTCTGACTCAAAGCTCTGTGGAACTGGGAGGGCATCACTCCCAACACAGTAAAAAAAATTAAGGAGATGGAAAAAGGCGTGGGGCTGAGAAGAGCGATGCTGCCCGCATATTTCAGCCCACGCCAGCAGGAGAGCAAAGGAGGGGGGATTGAATATTCGTAATTGAACCTAATCATAGGGGAAGTTTCGCCGCAAATTGCAACCATTTGTTTTCGTACACCCAGTCGAGGAGGGAGGCTGAGAGAGGCCTGCGCATCTTCATGGAGGCAAAAACAGTCCTTGTTTCAGTTGTCGCTGCAAACTAACACGCCCTGCTGTGCTCGATCTCCGCGAGGTTGAATGGATGGCACTCCAGATCCCATTGGAGGTCAAACAATGGCGGAAGGTACAGTGGGCACCGCGTAGAACAATTGGCAAGAATTATTGCTTATTTCGGTCGGAACAAAAGGCCCCTCACGGCGCACCCCGCTTGCATCGGGTATGGCGTCATCCCCCGCTTAGTGCACACTCTCAACTTCTTCTAGTATTTATAGCATCAGTTCTGGCGGGCTGCCTGAGTGGTTGGGGGCTTGCTCACCTTATTGTCTAATGTTACCTTAAATGTCGAAATTGAGTCATCACAAGTCTGCATCGTCATACCTGTACAGCTTTTCTGCCCCTTCCACGACAGTATATCCAAAGTTAACTTTCCACTTAAATAAGCCTATTGGCATCATCATCTTCGTATCCAGTGTTCCTCACATCCTTGCACCTGGTGTTCCTCCATTCACCGATCCTAGCACCCCTTGTGTCCAGTGATCTCCATATCCAGCGATCCTTGCACCCCATGATTTCATATCCAGCAACCTTTGTATCCACTGACCCTGGCACCTTGTAATCCTTGCATCCACTGATCCTAAAACCTCATGATTTCATATCCAGCAACCTTTGTATCCACTGACCCTGGCACCCTGTAATCCTT
>JAAUXU010162903.1_pt1 | contig 34255 bp, 23 predicted proteins | sample 7278151 | NCBI WGS metagenome assembly JAAUXU01 (sample SAMN14350113, study PRJNA611818) | marine sediment metagenome | isolation source: surface marine sediment (1.8m) | place: French Polynesia: Moorea | collected 2018-08 | reverse complement strand
GAGGCAGGGGACTACAGAGGCAGGGGACTACAGAGGCAGGGGACTACAGAGGCAGGGGACTACAGAGGCAGGGGCCTACAGAGGCAGGGGACTACAGAGGCAGGGGACTACAGAGGCAGGGGACTACAGAGGCTGGGACCACAGAGACACATATTGAGCAGGCAGTGACTTTATAGTTGGGGGCTTCATTGGAACTCACAACGAAGCTGGTCGGATCTGCTAGTGTTTTATAAATTTCTGTTCAGGTAATCTTGATCTTCACCGTCGTTGAGGCCGCTGGCACGGCTGAGTATCGGCGCCTGCCCGGCATGGACCAACAGCAGCTGGTTTCCGCCAAGATCATGCAGCGGACCAATCTGATCATCATGCCGCTCGTTTACGTCTCCTTCATCATCGGCATGCTTAGTGAGTACGAGCAGAACGTCCCCCTCTATGGAACCTTCACCATCATCAACGGGGTCCTCGGTGGCTGCGTCTTCTTCTTCCACTCTACCGGCAACGAGCAGGTCAGGGAGAAACTGCAGAGGGGGTACAACCTCATCACGAAGAAGGAGTAACCAAGAGGACAACAGTGTGGAAGCGCCAAACAACGAGAGAAGAGAGCAAGATCACAAAATGCTACTATTGCGAGCAAGCGGTGTTGTTTGTATGTAACATCAATTATTAACGTACTAGACACAACTGTACCACAATGTCTGGGGACCAGCTTTTTAGGTGATTCCCTTAAAAAATCGGCCTTTAGGAACACCACGCAGCAAGAGTAAAAAATTATGTCAGCTGCTGAAAGTTGTTGAAATATGTGATTCAGCTGAAAACGTGGCCTCTTCTGTCACCATGGACATGAGGACCTTGCAGAAATTGTTTAATGTCATCAGCACACATTATTTTTGGCTCTTGCTGCACTCCTTGTAGAGGCCGGAGTAGGACGTGAATCATTCTTCTCCGGTCTGTGGAAATGACTTGCTGTCCTCATTGCTTTAGGGGGGATAGATAAAATCTTTGTTTTCTTCTTCTTCTGGACCGAAATACACTAGCTGCGATGACTACATCAAGTATGATTAATCTAATATCCGATGTCTTTTCACGGGTTTTCACAGTAAAGTCTCCATAACTTTTGCTTATGTTGAGCACTTTGTTACTCTTCGTCAAATCGAGACTTTACTGTAATTAGCGAAATCTTGCCTAAGTCAAGATTCTTTGGTCAGGTGAGCTTGTGGTGTGTACAGTGATGTATTACTTCCCATCACCGTGTAGTGCAGCATAAGTGTCCACGTCCTGTGAATGTCCGGTGCAAGTTAGTCCTCGCTTCGTTGGGAGTGCGGCTGCCCACGGTCAGCTGGACGCCAGAGACTACCCCGTGACCTACAGACGTCGGTGCATCATTGCTGTGTGTTGTCACGTGAGAAACACAGTTAGGAGTTCCAACATTCATCATTGCTTTTGCCATCGTCTTTGCGGACCAACACATCATTTCTCCTCCCACCCATCATGTGGTCGAGGTCTACAGTGACCTCCCAGACATGGATGTGGTCACGAGGGGCCTTCCCTTGGCATGAAGTAAATGAAGTAGTCATGGGACTTACTTGACGACTTGATGTCAAAGACTACACCGCTAGCAACTCAAATCAAGCTGACATTTGGCTTGTAGCGCAAGCCTAGTATGTTTACAGTTCCTCAACAGCTGATGCAGCACTGACAGTGAGCCAATTTTCTTTGCAGTGAGCTGTTAGTAAGACTTACTAACAGCTCACTGAGCACTGAACGCCTGGTCGAGTTTCCTGAGATGCGCACTGTCGGTATTGACTGCTCGGCAAGGAGGCTATATTGTATATAGCCTTCTTGCTGCTCGGTGGCCGCTGTTGTAGTCTTGATCTTGTTCACTTCTTGCCTATTTTCTAGAGGATGCTTGATTTCTGTTCTCGTCGAAGCTGAGGCACGACTGACCCAGCTGCCACCATCATGACGTCCGGATTCTGGTCTGCGGTAAAGCGTCTGGACGCGTACCCAAAGACGCTGGAAGACTTCCGCGTGAAGACGCCGGCCGGCGGCGCCATCACAGTCTTCTCGGCGGCGCTAATGATTTTGCTGTTTGCTGCTGAGATCCGGGACTACCTAACGCCGCAGGTGGTCGAGGAGCTCTTCGTGGACACTTCTCGGGGAGGGCACAAGTTGCGGATCAACTTCGATCTTGTGGTCCACCGAATCTCCTGCGACTACCTCAGCCTTGATGCCATGGACGTGAGCGGTGAGCAGCACATCGGGGTCGAGCACAACGTCTACAAGCGCCGCCTAGATTTAGAAGGGCGGCCGCTTCAAGACCCAGAGCGGCAACAGCAACTAGGAGAGACGGCCAAAATCGTCAATAAAACATCGGCGGATGGCGGCAACGAGGTGGTCAAGTGCGGCAGTTGTTACGGCGCCGAAACTGATGAGCACCAATGTTGCAACACCTGCGACGAGGTCAAGCAGGCGTATATGAGACGAACCTGGAAGTTTGATCCTCGGGGAGTGGAACAGTGTAGAGGACAAGGAGCCACCTCTCAATCCGAGGACAGCGCGTTGAAGGAAGGCTGCCACATGTACGGCTACCTTGAGGTCAGCCGCGTGGGGGGAAGCTTCCACGTGGGGCCTGGCAAGAGCTTCTCCATCAACCACGTACACGTGCACGACGTTCAACCCTTTGCCTCTTCCGACTTCAACTTGACCCATACCGTGCGACACTTATCTTTTGGCAGGCACGTCGAGGGATTGCGTGTGCCGCCCCCTCTCGACGGTGTCGTCGGCTACACTGATGAGGGCGCCACCATGTTTCAGTACTATCTAAAGATCGTGCCCACTACGTACGCTCGGGCTGACGGGAGCGTCTTCCTCACCAACCAGTTCTCCGTGACCAGGCACAAGAAGGTGGTGTCGTTACTGTCCGGAGAAACTGGGATGCCCGGCGTGTTCTTCTCGTATGAGCTGGCGCCGTTCATGGTCAAGTACAGCGAAAAAGAGAAGTCTTTCGGTCACTTCGCCAGCGGACTCTGTGCGATCATTGGAGGAGTCTTCACTGTAGCCGGCATCCTCGATAAGCTGGTGTACAGCTCCTCGAAGATCATTCAAAAGAAGGTCGAGTTGGGCAAGACGACGTGAAAGAAGCACTGTACAAGAAACCACAGTAGAAAGTCAATGCATTGTGATATTTACGTTACATATACGTTAGCCAGCCTTTGTTACGTAAGCTGATTTCTTTGCACTTGCAACATGGACTTGTCTCATGTGCTCGTTCAGAAATTTCTGCGTGGCCTCCGTGACGTCCAGCCAGCACGATGGCGTAGCAACTTGCACCGATACAGCGGGCCGATTCGTGGCCTCCTGTATTGGGGCAGAACTATCGCGAGGTCGGGCAAGATGAGATCGTAGTACTGGGACCAAATAATGGAGAGAATCTGCCTCTGGACTTATATTTTATGTCAGCACAGGAACGCGGACCGCACAGAAGCCTCTGACAGAACTCTTCATCACGTGCACCAACATGTGAATACTAAACAGTCCGCATCGTCGTCAGTGACACTTCCTACCAAAGATCCGGCTCCATGAATCGATGGGCGACTGCAACAACAGCAACTACGCTATGCATCTACCGGTGGAAGGGATCGTAGTCGAGGCCGGTATTGGGCTCAAATGGCTGCGCATACTTCCACGGCCTTCTGCCATCCAAGATCATTTGCTGCACTGACGGCCTCTCATGGGGCGGCTTTAGCTCGTCCTCCAGCGTGCAGGCGGGGTCGGGTCTCTCCTTAAAGGCCACGAAGCCACGACGGAGGACGTCGTGGTCGCGGCCGTACTCTTCCAGCAGCGTCGGAATCGTCTTGGTCCGCATGTCGCAGGTGACATTGAAGTAAACGCCTCTGAAGACGATAAAAAAGGATTTGGTTATCCTTTCGGCAACTTCTCATTACACTGATGTAAAAAAAACGGCTAGTGGAACTTCTGCACGTGCTTCTGGACTTACTTCGAGTGCATCTCTCCGTGCTTCAGTGACTTTTGCGGCAGGAGCCTCTCGCCCAGGGATTCCATGCGCCGGATTAATCCGCCGGACTCTAGGATCTGGGCGGAGACACGCCTGAGGCTGTCCACCAGCTGAGCCCGAGGTTGGGCACGCATCACCAGGCACAACTCGTACGTGGGCATCCCGAGTATGAGACCCAGATGCGCCACGAGAAACAGGAACGGGACCACCGACTTCGCGGTGCTCGGGAAAAGCAACAGCTGCTCCTTCTGCCCCTGGAGTTGCCCTCGCTCGGTCGCGCCGGCCTCACTAAAGCTGGACCCGAGCGTAGACCGACCGAGCCATCAGTTTGTTCTCTAGTGCTTGAGAGCGAGGACAGGCTTGCCACTGAGGTTGCACAACGTTTGCAGGCTCCGTGACACGTACAACAAGTCCTCGGCCGCTTTGTGCCCTAAAAGACGCGCTCATTCCCCAAGACCAGGAAGTCTTGGCTCGCTGGGTAAGACCGAGCACGGGCCTTGAGTTGAATCTTTTCGCACAGCCCGAGTCCTGATAAATAATAGAGGCAGCGAAAACAGGGGAAAACAAGGACCATGAAGAGGAATACTTCTGCTCATCCAAGTCTGGACGTATCCTGGAGAGGCAAAATAGGGCAAAAAACTCCTCGAGACAGATTTGAGAGCTCAACTTTCCGAGTGCTTGAGACAGAAAGCACTTTCAAGGACCGATTGCACGTTCACGGTGATATCCACATACGCACACTTGCGGGCAGAGAGAGAAATGATGTCTGCTCGCAAGCGGAACAAGCTCCAGTGACATGATGGAAAGGTTGCAGGACACTTTTCACCGGCATTTATTTTCTAGCAAGAAAAGGTCATGGTATCTGGTGGGCTTGAGAGATTAGGGAATGTCTTCGTATGAGTACCCGGACACACCGACGAACGCCTTCAGGGCAAAGAAGGTAACGTAGGCGCCAGGGGTGAAGGCCACAAACCCCAACAGCGGCCAGAACCTCTCGGATTAATGGTGCAAAGCAGGCTGAGAAAAAGTCATATGAACTAATAAGAACAACAGCGGACAGTACATGTACGTGAGGCCTCTTCTGCTTCATAATTTTATTAATTTGTGATTTCTAGCACATAAAAGTCACATTAAAAGTCAACATTTTTACTTCCCCCCCCCCCAAAAAAAATACTGACATTTCTCCCCAAACAAAACAATGCCACACAAAGTTCTTCAGCACTCAAATACATTCATTTCAATTCAAAACGCATCATGAAAAATATTTGTCAGAGTCATTCATCTTCTGATATAGAGTGGATGAAAAATATATGATTTTCTTGCAATAGTTACGTGCAGGCTGAGGCTGGAAAAAATGTGCACTTGCGGTTGAAGCCTTCAATACTTGTACGCAGCCGTTCTCCTCATATTCTTATGTAAAAAACACCATCATTCAATGCTGTTGAGTGAAGACAGGCTAACAAATTGCACCAGACTCAGTACATAACCCCGCTTCTTCAGCAGCATTTTTCTTTTTCTGCCTTAACAATCGCCATTTTGGGGCTGAACCTTGTTTGTTTGTTTGTTACTGGGGTCTCTGCTGAGGATTGATGCCTTAGCAGAGGGACGGGGTAACCCTGGATTGGGTCTTTTCCTGCCCCAATTTAGTGGCAAACATCTAAGTGCTTAGTAAACTGAGATGCCTGGCGTGGTGAGTCCACCAGTGTGCTTAACTTACTCTGCCCTCCTTTCCAAGGCCTTGCCAATGTGGTTCACTTACGTGAGCCTGACAAGGCCATAGAGGTCTGGAGGAGTCCTACTAAACCGGAGGCCTCGTACGGAGCCGAGGCGTTCCGTGGCAACTGCTGGGCACTCACACGCAAGATGTATGAACTCCTCACGTCCTTCTTTGCAGAACCTATAGATCTGTTCAGAAACGTTACCCGCTATATAGTGATGGTAGTTCAGGTAGTTGTGACCGGTAGGGGTCTGCAAAACAATACTGAGCGTAAGACGGTTCAGGCGAGCCGTGGCATCGCCTATGCTGTGGGGCTGAACCTGTCAAAAATTTAGATTTTGAAGCCATACTTCACGGCAATGCAATATATAGTTATTTCATTCGGAGTGGATCACGTACAGAACCTTTTTCCACCTCAGCACCCTTCTCAGGGAGTTGCGCAGCATCGGTCTCACCGAGTTCCTCTACAAAGGGGAGTGAATAATAATCTGTATGTTTATAAAAGGACAGCCCCGTATGTACGTGCGTGTGTCTGTCCGCGGCTGGTTTCTGCCATCTCTCGCGGCTGACGGGCCCTTTCTGCGGCTGGTTTCTTAGCCCCACGACTTAACTTAGGCTGTAGTCCTCAATGCCCTCCTTCCCCTCAAAGCAGAAATTGTTCATGTGGGCTTCTGAAGATATCTGTGGTCTTGTCTGCGGACATAGGGACAATCTTTGTTGCCTGTAATGCCGCTCGTAGCAAAAGCTGACGATTAACCCACATAATCTTAAGTTGAGATTAATCTTAGTTTAAGCAAATATATAAAAAAACACGAGTTAAGTAAAGCTCAAGTCATGCGACTCCACAGCAGCGCCGTAGCCAAGATAAACGACATGATTGGTGAAGCTGGTGAGCTCTCACGTTGGTCTCGTCACCCTTGAGTTTGACTATCGCCTCCTCCTTGGCGTCCTCGTAACCGTGATAAAGGTCGGACGCCAGGGTGCCCAAGGCCCAGATGCCGCAGCAGAAGAGAAAGTGGCAATAGAGGAAAAAGATACTTCGCTCCGTCTTTTCAAATGTGCCTGAAACTGATTTTTGTAAAGGATAAGAGGCCTTAATTGGCCTTGGATCGGTTGACTTAGCCGTCATTTAGCGTTATTTAGTTAATAATGTGAGGAAAAGCCTTTTTTCAGGATGGTTTTAACATGCTTCAGCATCAGCAGGCAGTAGCAGATTGTTCGTTGTACTTACACCAGTGTTCATCGTTGGCATCAAACAGCATTAAATGTTGAGCTTAGAGACTTAGCGCAGAAAAAAATCTCAAATACTTTGTGAAAGAACATTCACTCTTTAACATACAAGACGACCAATCCTACAAGAGGCTTCTCGATGCATTCGGCTTATTAACTTATACAGAGTCAAGTTAGCCTTGCAGTTAAGGGTGTACGGGCAAGCAGAGGTAATAACAATAAGCAGTCTATCCAAGATCAGCATAATTGAACAGAGGCAGAGCTGCACATCTGATGGTTGCCCTCGTCAGTACTGCTTCTGCCTCTCAGATCTACGTCGGATCGGCTTTGTTGCGCTTGAAGGGACCCCGAGGTATCTTTCCACCAGCATAATCATGTTCTACCGATCCACCACCGCCGGCTCCGTACCCTCTCCAGCCCCCTCCATAACAAGGATTGGCTCTGTAGCGCTTGTAGGTGTTCCATTCGTGGTCCCCGAAGCCTCTTGCCCAGCCACTGCATCCTCGAGTTCTTCCAGGGCCACTCGAAGAAGAGTGACCTCCACCCCCCACGTTAACGCCGTCGCAGCCGCCGTCGCAGCCGCTACCGCAGCCCATCCAGCCGACGTCCAGCGTTGGGGTGACCTTCTTGTGGTTGACATCGAGGCCTTCTTTGATGGTGACGGTGCCTTCCATGAGCAGTCGCTTGGCTGGTTTTTCTTTTTTAAAGATGATATGGCACGAGTTCTTTTTGTTCTTGACCTTGCCGAAGGGCCCCTCGACCTCTGCGATAGTGCCGTAGCCAGAGAACTCTCGCAATTCCTTTTCTGTGACATCCCTCTGCAGCTTGCATTCGGTGATCTTGCCCGGCTTGGGCTGGACCCTCTTCACCACGATGTTCTTGCCATGACAGAAGTGATCCTCGCCCAGGTCAATCGCCCATTCCGCAGCTGCCTTGTCCTTGAACACCACGAAGGCAAAACCGCGCGATCGCCCGGTGGTCGCATTGGTCTTCAGATCAATGGACTCAACCTTCCCGAACCAGCCAAAGTACTGCTCAAGCAACCTCTCATCAGATATTTGTTGTGGAATGCTGCCCACGAACACCTTGCGGTCGTCTTTGTCTACGCTGGCGTCCCTGCTCTCTTGCTGGTCCGGCGTCTCGTTGGCCATGACGAAGATAGATCGGAGGAGTAGACGTCAACGGGAACACCGAATTGGGCAGAAGTCTCTGTTGCAGAAAAAGACGACAGCACGAAAGAGACTGTTAATAGGAGGCGGAATCGAAGATGCCCGCCTCTGGATCGATGGGGTATCCATTCTCATCTGCACGGCCTTCAACCTCTCCACATTGCGGATTTTGATCCAGACTCTCACCTCTTGCCTAGTCGTATATCCAGGTTCTCGCTGACGGTGTCTCAGGCGCTCAAGATGCAAGGTTTACCGTGGGATGAAGGGAATTCCCGCATGGGAAGAGTCAACTAATGGTAGGCCATAAAGTCTCGGGGCGGGCCGGGTCACGGCATGACCCGAGTCTAGTCATTATTTTCTGACCCGAGATCGGGGACCCAAGAGGCCATTTCCTTTCTCTGATGCTAAAGTTGCCAAAGTCCATCGGGTGCAATGCACATGCGGTTCTTTTTTTCTCAGTTTCTTTTCTTTAGTTTTTTTTCTTTTCATTTTTGCACTCTGTAATGTTTTGAACAGGTTGATTTTGGTTTGCAGGTTTTAGATTTGTGTATCTCACCAAGTTCGGGTCACTTTTCCGGCCCGTGGGATGCCAGCTCTTGGTCCGGGTCGAATTCAAATCGACCCTACCCAGCCCGAACCGAAAAACAATCGGCCTTTGCCCACCACTGGAATCAAGCGCTTGAACATTTGATTCAGTGAAAAACAAGTTGATACTGGAATCAGTCCCGTCTCCAGCTTCCAGAGCAGACTAGGGTCGGATCAGGCCAGTCGGTCTAGGAAGGGTCGTTTTTCGGGCCGGCCCGCGGACCACGGGCCAAGTACAGAATGTTAGGGCTGCACAGATCATTGGACACGACTTCATTGCTTACTTCATAAAAAGATTTTGAAAAAATAAAGGTGCTCTGTACTTCCTTCAATTGGCACAATACACACCTTCCACAGTAGACGTAAACGATGCAAACTAGATGTAGCTCAAGGACCTCAAAAGGGGGAGGAGCTGTAGGTTGGTCTACAGTGCTGTAGTGGACCGCCATCAACTTGTTGGGCTATTCCTTCTTCAGCTTCGCCATTCAAACGTTGCCTGTCGGCAGAGTCGGCCTCAAGAGTTCGTTCTCGCCTTCTGGCTTTTCGGGCCTCCAAAAAAGGCCTTCGGACATCGGGCTCGGGTTAAAGCCATGGATCTACCCTTGGAGCCGACTTCACCTTGACAAGAGAGTCGACGTTAAGGTGGGGGACAAGACTGATTTCAACTTGGAGCGGAGAGACTGGACGAGCTGCCTCGGTCTTCGAGTAATTCACGACTTGAGAAGTCATGGCTCAAGGTCTGACTGGGATCTCTCCGGATTGGTGAAGACTCATCTGCATAGTGAAGCAGCTTGAGAATGAAAGCAGGTTATTGGACTACAACGTCCACCTCAATGGCGACTTTGAAGTCACCGAGCCAGGCTGCCAGGGGCACCCCCCGGTCCACTGTTCTTTCTGGCGACAACGAGGACGATCATGATCTCGGTGAGGAATTCTATTACACAGGTAGTGAAGGTGTTAGTATGTCCTGAAACAAGTGCACCGCAGTGAATGGAAGCCTCCAAAGTTAGAAATCACTGGTGTCTTTCGTCAACTCGAACATAGGAAAGCACTTTGCTCTCGCCAAAACATGAAAACTGCTATATTTTCGTGTTTTGCACTCAGTTACGGAGAATTCTGATGTCCAATTACATTACTGGTGTGGACTTCCTCTTCCTCACGTTGATCCTCGGCCTCGTCTCGTCCTCGGATGAGTCACGCAGCCCCAAAGAAACTACCAAGGTCCTACTCAGTCATGGTTGATGGCGTTACCAGCGCTTCTGGCAGATCATTTGCAACCTCACAAGCATTTGTGGCAACCAGACGCAGTATGCAGGCGCCATTACAAAATCAGTCACTTCTCCTTACACACCTGCTATCATTGTCAGCATTGCCTTATGATCGATCTCCTGATGGCGTTTTAGTTATTTCCACCCCTGGAATGTCTCCGCCAGAACTTCCTGACTGTCTCGTGACCCTCCTTGGTGACGACGAGAGTCCTTTTGGCTGGATTGGACCAAACCACACAATCTTGGCTCTCAGCGAACGACCGGACAGTCTCAAAGTCTGACTGGGACAGGAACTGGTTGTATAACACCCCATCAGTAAACGAGAACCTGTAACATACTCCACCATATTAACTGAACAAAGGCGGCTTTTGCAGACCAAGATGTAGTAGGTACCTATTCCTCTCCTTCTCCCAGAGATGTATCTGGTCCACGATAGTTGGCGGCACCAAGTTCTTCCTGGCGGAAGCCGTTTGGTCTCCGTCCAACTCGGAGCCCTGACTGGCCTTCTGGGCCTGAGGGTGTGTGTGCATGCGCAGGAACCTGACAATCTGATGGGCAGTGATGCCACCTCTCAAGGCCTGGCGGATCGAGTCACGGGTGATGACGCACACGGCCAAGTTGGGAAAGCTGAAGGCAAAGACATGAAACGTTTCATTCTTCAAGGCTTCGAATTTCACAGCATTACCGGTACAGCACTTCTGTGAAGAGACCAACGAGTGCCACCTGCAGGTCTGAGTTCGTGTACGCGTACACCCTGTAGTTGGTTTCAATGACAAGAAAACCCTCGCGGTGGCGCTCTAGGAGACTCTTGCTCTCGCCAGAGGCGATGTCCAAGGCTAGACGGGTGGGGTAGAAGCGTCCTGCTGACCTCTTCCTTTGGTAGACCAGGCCAAACTCTCTCAGATGTTGCAGGAACTTGAGTAGGTTATTACTTAACTCAGCTGTGCTGTAGTCCTGAGAGATGAGTGAACAAATGTAAAGTAATGGAGCCGCTCTGAAAAAGCTCTGTTTCAATCCCACCTGTCCTAGCTTGGCAAATGAAAGCTGGAAAAGGAAGTTCAGACACTCCCCCAAGTCCATGTTCAGGTTCTCGACACCGTTTAGGTACTCCAGGATAAAATACCACACCTGGGAAGGTGTATCCATCAACAGGAACTGCGAGAAGGAGAATGGCAAGAAGCAAAAGTGATAATAAAACCTTTCATTTTTCATAAAAAAAGTGAAAATTCACCTGAAATCCTGCTTTGGTGATGGCTGACGCGTTGCTTTCCTGCAAGGTGATCAGGCCTGAGTTGTGGAGCACGAGCACAGCCTGCTCGGAAATGCCTTCTTGCTGGGAAGAACCCACCTGAGGAAGGGACAAAATGAGGCAACTTCTTTCCTACAAGATGTGCTACCTCACCAAGTAGTGCAAGATCGTGTTCCATCGGTCTTGTGCATACTGGTCCAGATAGGTGGCTTCGCGCTTGTTGGGGTCAGGCTGAGACATTGCCTGCATGATCCAGGGGCGGCCCCTGGGGGAGAAGAAAGGTGTGCTCAGCTTGAAGTGCTGTACATTGAAGTCACACATGTTGAGGATCACTCCAACAACTCAAACAGTGTGAGTGAAAGCAACTGACTCGTCAGATAACACTTTTTCGAATCAAGATAAGACTTCAGATCGACTTGCGATAAGTGTCCGGAGCTGCCTTGACCATCCTCACCAGAGATGGAAGTCTCGTGTCTGTCCTGCATTGCTATCGTCGTCCGTGTGTAACAATCAGAACAACGCAAAGCAGGACAGGACACAGAGTAGGGACAAGACTACGATTGAGCAACGTAGCATGGATGAGATGTACAACTGTGGTCAAAACTTGTCCGAGATTGTCAACCTCAGAGAATTGAGATTACATTAATGGGACCTGACGATATCACAGTAAGCAAACCAAAAAAAAAGAGACTAGACGAGATGAAACTAAGAAAGCTGACTGTTGGAGGGCCGAAAATGCCTAAAGTTGAGTATCACAAGTATCAACCGATGGGTGGTCAAGACGACGTTGACTTCATCAGGGTTGACCATACTGAGATTTTCCCGTGCTGGTTTCAGCTTACCCGCCCATGAGCGCCTTTTTGAGGTTGTACTGAAAGCTCTCATTGATCCTCCAGGACGGCATCCCACCTTGGGAGGTCTCCTGCCCCCAGACACCCAGGTCGGTCAGCATGGCGCAAGCCTCGGTCGCAGACGTCCGGTGCTGAGTCGTCACCTTGACAGCCAAACAAGAGATAGAGAACCAAATCCCTCAACTCTCAACTATGACTGCTTACCCAAGAGGTCACGACCGCCTGAGGCACTGACTGCTCCACGAAGAGCAACCTCATCACAAACTGCTGAGCCATCGGAGGCAGTTCTCTTTTAAAAAAAAAAAGTATTAGCGTTTTACTTTTCTTTTTCTCAAAAAACTTCCTTCAAAAACTCTTGAGAATTGAACTTGCTTCGGTAGCAAAATGCCTACCTGAACAGGGCGAGACATGTTGCCGGCTGATGGAAGAGCGACGTCAGCCTCTCCTTGGACAAGGTGCGCAGGTAATCGCTCAGGTTGGCGCAGGTGCTGGCCAGCGACGAGGTGGAAGACATCGCGCAAAAGTCACCTCATTGCGAATCGTTCTTTTGTTTATTGTTGTCGCTTATCTTACAGCTATTCTCTCAGGTCTGCCTGGACCGACAGAGAGCCCCGCCTCGGCCCCTGGGACTCCGCCATCTCAGCCCAAGTTGTTCTCGCTTCTCCACCACTTCGTTGCCCGGTACTCCGACTCCGGCTTCACCAGCTCAAGCTGCTCAATTCTCGTCTCTCTGTCGCGGACTCGGAGTAGCGAGCAAGGAGAGGAGGCGTCGCCCGCAGCAAGAGAAAACAAACGGAAACTTCCGTTCTGACTGGGACGCGAACTCCGTCAAGTACCTTGATTCGCCGGCCCTCGGACTGGGGCAAGACGGCGCGGAACCCGGGGTGCCAAACTCTCTTTGGACTCATCGATCTTGTGATCATCGTCGTCGAGGACTTGACGGGATGAGTACAGTGGCGCCCTAGTTGGACAGAGGAGGGGCGACGGCGGCCTCCTCGGCCTCCTTATCTCTCGCTTTGGAGCCGCGTCCGCCCTCCGGAGCTCTTATCACAACTTTGGCACCTTATTCAGCAGGGGACGACAGAGACGTAAAAGGTGAGAGACGCCAGCATTATCATTGTCGACAAGGACTTCTGGGTGTTCTCTTGCCCACGCCGGCCGCCCACGCATTGCTCGTCTGCTCTTTCAGGACGCCGGACGGGAACGACAATAAGTCCTTAGCTGCCCTGTCGTTCCTGCTTACTCTTCCTGCCTTCGCCGGAAATCATTGAGGTCTATCCGATCCTTTTGCCTTGCAGCCACCATGTCTTGGCGAGAAGTCCCGCCGCCCGTCGGAACGTCGTCAACTTCTTCCGGTCAGTCTCAACGAGCCGTAGCGGTGTACCCGTTCGACCCCAACGAGGCACAAGAGTCCGGCGGCCAGTGGCGCCTCCCCCTCACCGTCGGCGACGTGGTTGTCCTGAAGGAAGAGACCGACGACTGGTACTTGGGACACTTGCTGCACAACCCCGGCCTGGTCGGGATCTTCCCAAAGAGTTACGTGTCATCTCTGCTGTGGGAGATCCGTACAATTCCGCCCATTGTGCACGAGATATCGTCGGCGTTGCGAGAATGGAACAATCACTTCAAGGTCAAATTTTTGGAGGGCGACGTGGACAACGTCATGGTTGTGAAAGCACTCATGCGCGAGGTCATGGCCATGCGGTCCAGTCTGCTGAGCGGCAAGATGACGCTGGAGGAGACGCGCGAGATGCAGGAGAAGGTCACGAACAAGATGGATTTTCTCAACCACTCGCTCGAGCTGGATCTGGTGGTAAGGGACGAATCCGGCACGGTGTTGTCGCCGGAAGGGTCATCAGCGGTGGCGTTATACCGCCATCACGTCGAAGGGTCGGAGAAGATCAAGAACATGATGCTTCCCAGGCCAAGGGGGGACGGAGAGACTTCCAACTTCTTCAAGATCATGATGACAGTGAAAAACTTTGTCTCATCTAAAGTGGTCGAGGACGTAGACTTGATCATCTCTATTTACGAGGTGAGCAGCGAAGCGTCGAAGACGCCGAAGCCCCTTTGTGAGAACTACATCGTGCACAACTGGCGACGGAATCCGTACGATCCATCGGACATTGAGCGGAGAAACAATCTCAAGGTGTTATTTGCCGACATCAGCAAGAACGACGTCACTGGGAAGAGACTCTTCCTCATCTGCAACGTCATCAGCGAAGGCAACTTCAACAGTAAAGGGAGTCAATTTCATTATCACCAGCAACAGCCAGAATCGGCGAGTAAGTCGGCGTCGAGAATTGATTTGAGCGTGAGAGGAGGGACGACGAGAGATGGCGTGTTCAGGAAGCCCATTGGTGTGGCCGCCGTGGAGATCACCGACCTGTTCACGTTCAAGCAAGGCAAAACGACGTCTGAGCTTGGTCGTGAAAACGAAGTCTCGGCTCCTTTCCTGGCTGGCAGCGACAACGAGCCTTTCGAGTCCGTTTTCCGCAAATTGGTCTTTGAGAAGAAGGGTCACGACTCCAAGAGCCTTTGGGTCACACTCAACGTCATGATGGGTGACCTCTCAGACCAGGGGATGTCTTCCTCCAACGATACTCATCGCCATCATTCCTCTCTGCTCTCTGGAGTTAACAGCAGGCTAATGCCAGTGGCGAGGAAGATCGGACTACCGGAGGTCATCTTGCCATCCGACTACCGCAACGACTTGTACGTGATGCTGGTTGGTGGCGAGTTCAGTCGGCTGGACAGACGCACAGATCGTAATGTGGAGGTGTCGGTAGAAGTGTGCGACGAAGGCGGGCTCGTCATAGAAAATGCTGTATCAGGTGGCGAAGGTGTCGAGCCCGAAGACGTTTTCCGTTCAGTTGTGTTTCACCACGAGAGTCGACCAAGGTGGAATGAAATGACGAAGGTGACGATTCCGGTGGACCGGTTCACAGGGAGTCATCTGCGCTTTTCCTTCAGGCACCGATCCAGTAACGTGACGAAGGAGAAGTCCCCGCCCTGGGCAATGGCCTTCCTCCGTCTGGTCAACGACCACGACAAGACTGCTGTAAGGGACGGCACTCACGAGCTGCTCGTGTATAAGATCGAGAAGAAGTTTGAGTTTGAAGGTGCGCCTTACCTGCAACTGCCTTGCCCTAAGTCCAACCTATATCATCTGAAACAGAAGAGTTCTCTAAACTTAACGGCACTGCCCAAGGACAGCTTCGTGGTGCAGACGACGCTTTGCTCAACCAAGCTGACCCAGAATGAAGGTTTGCTAAGCCTGCTCAAGTGGCGTGATGATCCTGCCAAGCTGAGCGAGAACCTCAATATCTTCAGTCAAAAGGTAAATGGCAAAGAGTTCGTCAAGTCTCTGCCTGACGTGCTGGATGCGCTCTTCTCCATTTTAACTGAAGCTTGTGACACCGCGGAGTACGACTACAAGGTATTCAAAAGCCTGATCAACGTCATCCACCTCATCACAGAAGATTCCAGATATCAGCAATTCGTGCCCGTGCTCGACATGTATATTCAGAAGAACTTCAGTGCCACCCTGGCTTACAATAAGCTGCTACTGGTGCTCAAGGAGTGCGTCGAGGGTGCCTACCTCAGACCCATGGACTTAACTCAGGCCATGAAATCACTCAAGTACATCTTCCGGCTGGTTGTGCAGTCCCGGTCACTCTTCGTTACGCTGCACGGCAACAAGGGTCACGAACCGTTCCAGCAAATGTTAGGCGAGGTGTTACACAGCCTAGTCGAGCTCATGTTCTATACTACGCATGACCTGTACCAGGGTCAGGCGTTCTGCCTGAAGCACATGGTGCAATCAGTGCCAGACCTAGAGACAGTCTTTGACCGCAGACAGCTGGCGGAAATCATTGTCAAGATGGTGCAGAGCTTACCAAAAAATCAGCTGCCCAAGGAGAAGCTTCTCACGTTGAAGGACCTGGTGCATTCTGGCCTCTTTCACTATCAGGACTGTCGATCGGTAATGATGCCTGAACTCGCTTCTAGGATTAGAGACGTTCTGGAGGATAAAGAAGAGGATAGCGACGCCTCCCCGTTGGTGTCGACTTGCACCCAGACCTTAGGGGACATTCTCGACTCTTTGCACCGGTTCGAGAGAGATCGCCCAGGTTCCACCTTAGAAGACGTCTCCGTACTCATGTCAACAACGTTGCGCACAGTGATCAAGAGCGTTGCCAATCGGAAACGCAAAGACCCGGGCGCGCAAGCGACAGTGGCCAACATGGTCGGGCTATTCCGGGTAATGTCAGCTCGTCACTACGATCAGTACATTGACGGGTTCCATGTGGAGACGCCGGCGGGGAGATCCGATCTAGTGGACTTCATCATGGAGGTGCTGGGCATGTTTACTGACCTGGTGCAGAACGACGTGTTCTCGAGCGACTGGATGACGATGATGTTGCTGCAGAATTCTGTGTTGCTGCAGACACTGAGGCATTTATCCAACACGATTAGAGATTTCCTTAAGGAACCTTTTGAATACCAGGCGTGGAGCAATTTCTTCCAGTGCGCCGTCACGTTCGTGACCCAGCCGTCGTTACAGATGGAGCGCTTCTCGGAGAACAAGCGCGAGCGCGTGCAGTCGCTGTACAAGGATATGCGCAAGGAGATGGCCATGGTTGTGAAGTCGATGTGGTTTAACTTGGGACAACAGAAGATCCGATTTGTGCCAGAGATGGTGGGGCCTTTCCTTGAGATGACTCTGATCCCGGAAACCGAGCTCCGCAAGGCCACAATTCCGATTTTCTTCGATATGATGCAGTGCGAGTACTACTCGTCCAAGTATCGTACCGAGAACGGCGACGTCATGATGTGTGACACTCGGCGAGACATTAGTATGAGCAAGGGCAACTTTAAAGATTTTGAGCGAGAGATGATCGTCAAATTGGACACCATGATAGAAGCTGGAAGAGGCGACGAGCATTATAAGGCCCTGTTCAGGCAGATCATGATGTCCCACTGCAGCAGCCACACGGCCCTGAACAAGAGCGGAGAGAGCTTAGTGGACCTGGTCACCAGGCTCATGGAGTTCCTCTTGGAGTATCGTACCATAGCAAGCGAGGAGGGAGTCGAGAATCAGGTACTACTACTAGTTACCAGTTCAACCACGGTTATATCGATGAGACGAGACAACTTCACTGTTCTTACTTTGCAGATGTCGTGCATCGTGAACCTCTTCGACTTCTACCAAAGCATCCGCTACGAGGAACTCTATCTGAAGTATCTCAAGAAGCTTTGCTCACTGCACGAGATGTGCGGCAATTGGAGCGAAGCCGCCTGCACTCTGTTGCAGTACGCTGAGCTGCTCTTGTGGACAGAGCGACCTCTGAGGAACACATGGGAGCGACATCGAGGTTGCCGGACGCACAGGTCTCTCAAAGAGCAGCTCTACTTGGACGCCATCAGGAACTTCGAGAAGGGCAAGATGTGGGAGCGGGCGCTCCGCCTCTGCAAGGAGCTGGTGACCCAGTACGAAGAAGAGACCTACGAGTACGCCAAGCTGGAGGGAATGCACCAAAAGATAGCCGGGTTCTACAACTCCATTATGAACGAGCTGCGGCCGGACCCAGAGTACTTCCGCGTAGCATTCTACGGCCGTGGCTTTCCGGCCTTCCTCCAGAACAAGGTGTTCGTTTACAGAGGCAAAGGCTTTGAGAGACTTCCCGAATTCCAAGGTCGAATCCTCGACCAGTTCCCCAATGCGGAACTGATGAAGACTCTCAAGGCTCCAGACGAGGAGGAGAAGGAGCGACCGGTGCAGTTGCTGCAGATCAATAAATTAGACCCCGTGATGGGAGAAGCCAAATTTCGGGGCAAGTTCGTCAACCAGCAGATCATCAGTTACTACAAGGCCAATGAAGTCCGTGAGTTCACATACTCGCGGCCCTTCACCAAGAAGAAGGACAGCGAGAACGAGTTCGCGTCGCTGTGGGTCGAGCGAACCGTCCTGCGGACCAAGTACACCTTTCCCGGAGTGCTGCAGTGGTTCAGCCTGGCTGTACCGGAAGAATCGTTCGAGCTCTGCCCGCTGGACAACGCCGTCGAGACAATGCAGCGGGTCAATGAGGAGCTGCGCTGGCTTATCCTGGAGCACGCCGATGGCGCAAACCCGCCTCTTAACCCGCTATCAATGAAGCTCAATGGCATCATTGACGCCGCCGTCATGGGCGGCACGGCCAGATACGAGAAGGCCTTCTTCAGCGAATCATACGTTCATGAAAATCCAGAACATGGCGACAGTATCAGGGTTCTTAAGAACCTCATCGCGGAGCAAGTGCCTCTGTTGGATGTGGGTCTGCGCATTCACGAGTACAAGAAGACTGACGACCTGCGGCAGTTGCACAACAAGATGGAGAGCATGTTTGGCGCTCTCAGGCGCGAGGTAGAAGAAAAGTACGGTCGCCGACCATGCGACATCAGCGTCAAGAAGGTGAGCAGCGGCGGAGGAGGCAGTGGTCATAGAAAGAGCAGCGGCGGTGGAGGCATGGAGGTCAGGAGGAGCAATTTCTCTGGATCCTCCGACCACTCGAAGCTAGTGACAGCGTCCACTGGTGACCTAAGCCGTGCGTCACTCGCCACTCAAAACAGCCTCGAGGCGACGGCCGTAACCCCGAGGTCGCGAATGCTCAGCGCTATCGGAATTGGTATCACCCGTAAAAAGTCGAACGCGGAAGCTGCGGTCAGCAGCAGCAACCGCTCATCCCTGACCAGATCGCAGAACTCGGCCTCGGCCATCCTGGAGAACGGATTTGTTGGCGGACATGGTCTGCCGCAAGACTCAGACAGCCCGGCATCTTTTGTCAGCTACACCGGCTCTTCGCCGTCGGTGGTGGTGACCCAGACGCCCATCTGCCGCCTCCCCATAACCACGACTGCCACCCGGAGTAACAGCAGCAGGCCTAGCAGCGGTCAATATATGATTGGCACGCCTACTACCAGCATCGGCGTCAGCGGGGTCTCGGGCCACTCGCGCTCGCCGTCCATCGCCAGCAGCAACAAAGACAGTCTACTTAGTGGTGTTGGCTGCTCGTCTGATGACAACTTGTTAGAAGAAGCTGCCGCGGCCGCACAGTTGCCTCCGCCGCCGGTGCCCCCCAAAAACCGGAGCAGCGACCCTGAGACCCTTTCTCTGTCCAGCGTGGACGAGAAGCCGGTGGAAAGGGAAGAGATTATGCCCACCAAGCACATAATCCTGGCTGGGAAGAAGAAGGGTCGTCCACCGCCACCTCCTGTCGTAGCTGCTGCAACTGCAACGCCGCCCACACCGCCAAAGAAGCCGCCATTGAAGCCGCCGACGGACTGAGCAGATCATGTCTCGGAGGTCGCTGAGAAAATCAACGCCAAAGGTCCGGTTGCAATATCTATCTAGGTCTCCTTTTCTTTCCACGACTTCCGTTGAGACCGTGACAACCACAACACTTCCTAGTCAGGTGACCGGGACTGCTGTGCTCATTCACGTAGCACGAGGGCATGCAGTAGAACCTCACACCGGAGACCGTCGGGCCGTTGGGGCTCGACGTCTAGCACATGAAGGCCCGGTGAAGTCACATCGAAATGCTAAATTAGTCACAAATTTTCAATTTTCTAACAATCGTAATGTATATATATATACTTCCTTATGGTTTAGAGATTGCGTATGTGCTCATGCTTTAATGACGATCGATGCTTCCATCCTTATTGCAGTAGAAGTCCTTGAGATACGCATTTCATTCGTAAGTATAATGAAATGTGCTGTATACCTTAGCCATTGATGTAGACTTGAGTCCCTTAAAAACTTGTATGGTTATATTTCTGAGTCGCATAATGAAGTTATTATAATTAGTAGAGTATTTCTTGAAACTTCATCAGACTTTTGTGTGCAAGGAATACTTTTTAATAAAATTATGATAACAGTAATCTTGTCGGCCTCGCCTCTTCAACGACGCCTCTTTGTACTGGATTTGGTCGCTTTTTGCCATACGTTACGCTCTTCTCCGTCGTCGTCGTCCTCGTAATCCGAGAAATAAGGCTCTGGAAAGTCCTCGTCCTCTCCGTCCGCATCCTCTGCCTGGTTGACCTGCAAAAGACTGTCATGAGAGCCGGTCGCGAACACTAGTCACCTGTACAACGTGTACTTCGAGCAGACCACGTACATCTCTCATGAGTTTGGCAATTGGCTCCGTCAAAACAGACGTCTTCTTCGTCCTCCTCCTGGGCATGTCTTCTTGACCAGAAAGAAGTAGGGGGCCGTCCGGTTTGGTGGAGTGCAACTTGTGGATCTTCTGATTCTCCTTGATTTTTCGGTGGATGAAGGCGTGGTCCTTGAAACTGCAATGATCACATCAGCATGCACTTACGCGCGTGAAGTAGTAGCAAATGGACATGTACCTGTTTCTCTTGCCGTCCTGCAAGAGCAGCATGGCCGCCGACGACTTGCGAGGAGTCTCTTCTGACGTGGCTTTCACAGCTTTTTTGGTCGCTGGACTTTTGGTGCTGCTGTTGAGGCTGTTGTCCCACTTCTTTTTAGGCTCGTAGTAGGCTGCAATAGGTGTGCGAGCCGAGTGCACGGACAGGTCATTCTCGCTGTCTGAGGCGAACAGGTCGGCCAGGATGTTCTCGGGCCCCATCTTGGAGGAAGAGGAATTCTTTGCTGGTGCTGACTTTCTACCTCTGGCCTTCATCGAGAGAATAAGGTTAGAGTCATTTGAAAAATTTGCAAATCAACACCAACGTTACTCACCGAGTGAGGTTTGCGACGCTGTGGTTCGAAAAGGTCATCCTCGTGACCTTCGTTCATATTCTGTAAGATTTTGGCATTGGCCTTTCTTTGCCCGACAGTCTTAGGGTTGGACACCAGCTGATGTGCTTCCAGGCTCGCCGTCGTCTTCTTCCGCACGGCCGACTTCCTTCCTGGAGGAACGGACGGGGGACTCTTCTTGGTTGCCACGGTGCTTCTTGACAACTTGTTGTTCAAGAGCCTCGGCGACAATCTTTTTAAGACAACTACCGCCCTCTTGACGACATGTTCGCCCCCGGCGTCGCCCACTTGTCCTCCATCACGAACTGTGACGTTTCCATCGGTTTCTGGACAACTCTTGCCGCCAAGGCTCGCGGCGAAGAACTTCGTGACAGCCCCAGTATGGCGTTCGTGCATGTCCAAGTGCTGCTTCAGCCTGCTGACGTGCGTTATGGTGCGGAAGCAGAACTGACACTCGTACAACTTGGCGTCAGGGTCTGCGGCGAGAAAGGAAGACTGTTCTCTAGAAGGGATAGAGGAGAGGAGCGTGGTTTACAATGACGCCTTACCGAAGAATTTGTCGGCCAGCTCGGCCAACTGGGCGTCTCTCTTCGGATCCCTGGGGGCAGAAGTCTTCTTGCTCGACTGCTTGGTGCTCCTCGTGGAGGCCGACCTGGGTGCGTCCGCGTCTTTACCGTCGTTCAAGTTTTTCCTGCCTCTGGCACCCAGAACTGAAACATCCAGATGGTGAGTGGATTGGGCCGAGGTTCAACCAGTAAGGTGGGACTGAACAAGTAAGCGGCAAGCATGTCAACAATTTAACCATAGAAAAGAGACTTGGTCGAGGTCAGAAGCGAAGTGGACGCGTGACTGACGTTGCGGTCAGGAGTGAAGTGGTGTGACAAAGTCTTGGTGCGACTTCTGCCTCGATAACACCTCCAAGGCCTTGCCAAACAACTCCGAAGAGCCACAGCAGTCTGCGATCACTAGCAGAAAATAGCTTCTCTACAGATCAAAGGTAATCAAAGTTCTGGACCTGGTTTTTTCTGAGACGTTTTCTTCTGGACCTCATTGGCGGCTCTCCGGGACGGTCCTATCGAAAGGTTGTTCTGGGTAGTCTTCTTGGAAGCCTCCTTGCCGCCGTCGCTCCTCTTTGCTTTGGCGACTTTCGGCAACGACGGCGTGGACTCGAAAGCGCTGGCGTCACCCACGGATGAAGTAGTGGACAAGGCGGTGCTGTTTGCGGTGCTGTCGAGACCTAGGGCGTGCCAACGGTCGCGCAGGTCCTTCCAGTGCTCCGGGAAGCCATCCTGAAACGGGTTGATCGTCTCAGTCGATAGGCGCTCGCGCGTAAAGCGCGTCTTAACTGAGTGATTACCATGAAAGTCTGAATGATGAATTCCGGAATGTTCTCAGTCATGGCGTGATCAACGCTGAGTTTGCCCTCGAGGACGTAAATCTTCAACGACTTTCCCACCTCCAAGAGGGTGTTAGTCTTGCGTCTCTTGATCGTAGAACTCTTCCAGCGGGCCTGGTGATACTCGTTCTGCTTGGCGTCCCAGAGGTCACCTTCCAGCCTCAACTTCCTGCCACGCAACTTGGGGATCCAGTTGCGCAGGTACTGAGTTGTGTCTTTCCCCTCTTTCGTCTCTGGCAACATCTCATTTTTCATCATTTTCATGGGTGGGGGCAACAGAGGTTTCTTGAAGACTTCGCTGTCGTCTTTTTTAGTTTTACCTCCCTTGGACACAGTGGCTCCTGCTCCAGAACCAGGAGAACCCAGGGTTTTCTTGGCTGGAGAAGTCTTAGCTGGCGAGGCAGACATTCCGACATCGCTGCCCGGCATCGTCTCAGCAGTGGCCGACTTCTTTCTGGGAGAAGATCGCGGTAGCGAAGACTCTTTTACTGTCGTCACTGCCGCAATCTTCCTCTTAGTAGGAGATGCGGGTGCCGGCGGAGGGGGCAGGTCGGAATTCTGTCTGGACGTGGTGATTCTTTTGGTCGGGAATGACGGCAGTTCTTCGGCAGCTGCCTCTGATGGCTTCGGTGAGCCTGTCTTGTCTTTAAAATCCGGAGACGAAAAAGAATGTGGCTCTGTTGGCGTTTCACCCGTCGTCGACGTCTCCGTGATCCCTACTTCGCTGCTGCTAGTGGAAGCCATCGCTTCCGTCAGAGTCGTAGTAAGCACTTTGCAGAACCTGAGCGGTCCTTTGAGAGGCGATGCGGTCAGCATCTTAGGAGATGCTCCAGGGAGGCTGACGTCACTTATGTCATTAGTCTTACTGACGTTGAAGAAGGAGTTGGGGAGGGAGGCCAGTAACTCATTAACCGTCGTCGTCGGAGCTGCACCGGCCGGAAGTTGGTTCCGGCAGATGAAGACCTTCCGACGGACCCTCGGGGTCTTGTTGCTCTTGCAAGTGCTGTCGAAGGCGGACGCGGCGTGTGACGAAAGATCCAAAGGTCGCGGTGGCATCCGTTGAGGCGAACCGGCGAACTCTGCCACGACCATAGTGGCGGTTGCTACGGCGGCGTCTCCGTCCGGTCCCACTGACACGGACTTGTGCGGGACGAGCGGCATCGACGTCACGTCAAGAGAATCGGCGATATGGACGTCCCTCTCTCTAGTTCGAAACTTATGCTGCTGGCGGCGACTTCGACAGTTTCGGGGTGGGCAACGAATCGTTGGCGACTCGAGTTCGAATCTTGACGAATCCCAAAGTGAGTCCCTGGAAGCTCCGACCAGGGCTTAGTCGATTCGGTTGCTTAGGCCTAGTTATACCCACGTAGTGGGCATAATGAAGCTCTCCAGTTGTTGATTTAAGAGGCAAATGACGTTTTGAGAGCTTACATGAAGGTCGTGCATCAGTCATGGTTTGCATCGAATACTCTCGACGTCAATGCAGTTGCACAGACTAGGATGTGTGCGATGGAGAAGATGGACTTTTTTAAGCTAGAACTGTCGGGAATTCCTGACCATGACTTGACTCACGTCACGTCAAGTCAGCTTGACTCACCAGATTCGTCATGACGTGGTTCTGTACCCACCCCTACAGCACTGCACTAACGCTTGGCGTGCGCAGCGCAGAGAGCCAAATACAAAAAAAAAAAAGTTGACGGAAGGTTGAATGGACAAACACGAAACCTCCTTGAACATCTGCTGCGGGTGGAACTCGCCGGTGTCGCCAGCGTCCACGTTACTGCAGGGGTCCGACTTAAGGCTCCTAAGAATCCTCTTGACAGTTGTCATGACTCAGTCAGAGTCACCGTGATGTCATGATCCTTTCTCTTACTGAGTCATCTTATCCCCAGTTTAGATTATAGGTGCAAGAAGCCGAGGGCTCTCCTTATCACACGCGTCAACGTTGCGGCTTTCCTCATGTATGTCGTGATTACGGGCTGCCACGAGATAGCCCATGACAGATAAGGACTCCGGATGACTTTATGAAGACTTTGTCGTTGGATCATGGCATGGTGGATGAGGTTGCGGCCGAGGTCCAGAGCCCTCGAGCGATTATTTACCACGAAGCGCAATGCCGGCCGCTACAAGGAGAGGGCCGTCTCGGTCGGAAACCACCGTCCGACCGATGGACACGGAGAGAAAGAGACAGCGGTTGACGACGAGCAGCAACAGCACGACTTCATCGACAATGAGATCAGAACTTCCAAGTACAGCGCCTTCACCTTCTTGCCAAGGTGAGAGAAGTCGAAAGGATTTGTGGTCGGTGTGCGTGCCAGACGGCAAGCACAGTATAACCGAGTTCGATTGATCTTTGGGAGCTGCACATGAGCTGTTGATGTCAACAACAGTGTTTTCCCTCTTGGAATACTGGAAGAACTACTTTGAATTTGCGTGCACTTGCGCAGATGGCGCATGAGCAACATAACCGAGCGATTGACCGACAGCTAGGACGGTGTACTCAGTGCCATCTTGGTGAAAAGCCTTTCCAGCGCTATCAAGTGCTTTAGCTCTGCCTTCATCGTTACATCAACATGTATCGTGTGGCCTCAAACAACACTAAGGCCACAGAACCTAAGCCCATTTCAGTACTAGTTGTAGACAAATTGTTCCGGCTCTTGGTCACTGTTAAATCGCATTAAGTGTATAAGCATGTATACAAGAGGATATCAAAGGTTGTGAATACAATATTGGAAGTGTCCCTCTTAACGTGTTATATGGTCATTTAAACTATCTCCTAATTTTAAGAATGTGATCTACCAATTGTAGGTTTTCAGTGATTTTCTACTAGACTACAAGGCAATAGAAAATCACTGACCTGAGAAGAACGTTTTCAACGTCGACTGCAGCACTAGATTTGCTTTTGCACTTTGAGTCTAATGTTGCTTAGAGCGCTATAGCGCTTTCGTTCTTATACATTATGATACTTACTGTGCTTACTGTCTCTCATCCTTTCCGTACAGTCTGGTCGATGGTTGCAGTAATCCTAATAGTTCAATACTCGGTCTGAAAGCTCGCCACTACTTCCACTTTCAGGAATCTCTTCCAGCAGTTCCGTCGAATCGCCAACTTTTACTTCCTCAGCGTCGGCGGGGTGCAACTTCTTATAGACAGTCCAGTCTCTCCGTTCACGTCGATTGCGCCGCTCATCTTCGTCGTTGTCGTCACCATGGTGAAGCAAGGGTACGAGGACTTTATGAGACACAAGGCGGACCGAGAGGTCAACGACCGCCTCGTCTCTAGAGTGGACAAAAATGGACAACTCACTACAGTCAAATCACGTCAGGTGAGCATTGGGGACGCTTGACATGTTCGTCATGGACGTTTTCTGGCTGCATTTTGCGGTGTCTCTGAATCAGACTCCACTTCTTAAAGATTCAAGTAGGAAACATAATCCGTATCAACGACGGTGAGAGCTTTCCCTGCGATCTGCTCCTCCTGTCTACGTCAGTTCCCAACGGCAAGGCTTCCTTGATGACGGCGAACCTTGATGGAGAGACCAATCTGAAGGTCCACAGCGCTCCGCAACTCACGCGTCATCTGCAGGAGCCGGTGGAACTGGCGGAGTTGATGGCGGTTGTGGAGTGCGAGAACCCAAATGCCAACCTCACGCGATTCATCGGCCGGCTCAAGGTCTTCAGTGGACAAGAGCGGGACGACACAACGAGGTCGCACGGACTCACCCTCGAGAATGTAGCACTGCGAGGAACGGAGCTGAGGAACACAGACTTCGTCTACGGATGTGCCGTGTACACTGGACACGACACGAAGATGTCCCGAAACTCCAAAATGACCAGTAACAAGTTCTCGACCGTCGAGAAGAGCATGAATCGCTACCTAGTGTTTTATCTCATTTTGCTTCTTCTGGAGGTTCTTTTGGCGAGCGTCTTAAAATACCAAGTAGGGTTGGATCGGCCGGACTGCCCCAATTCCGTGTGGTATCTCGGAGGGGACGTCGTCTGCGAGCGGCAGTTGGCACAAGATGTGCTCTCTTTCTTGGTGCTCTTTAACTACATCATCCCCATTTCGCTTTATGTCACTTTGGAACTCCAAAAATTCTTTGGCAGCTTCTTCTTCGTTTGGGATCTCCAGCTTTATGATTATGAAACAGACCAGCCGGCCAAATGCAACTCCTCTGATCTTAACGAAGAACTTGGACAGGTATGATCTCATATCAGTGGAGCGTTACAAAAGTATGATATGTGCACCTCTTGCACAGAAGGTGTGGTGCGAGTGCATAGGTCGACCTCCATGAATGAGCATGAGTATCTACAGTACTGTAAAAAAGTATAACTTGCAGGTTGAGCACCTCTTTTCGGATAAGACCGGTACACTGACCGAAAACGTCATGGAGTTCAAGGAGTGTTCCATCGCTGGTATCCAGATGCACGATCATAACGGCCAACTCGTGCCCAACGGGAGCCAAGAACCTAAAAAGAACAACGTGGAGCGCTTCCTTGAAGTGCTAGCTCTGTGTCACACAGTCCAAGCAGGTACCACACTTGACGGCGACATCACGTACAGCGCCGCCAGCCCTGATGAAAAGGCTCTGGTGGTCGCTTGCAAGAGTTACGGCGTCACGTATCTCGGGGAGAAAGAGACCGATGGGGGAGAGACGGTCGTGAAGCTTAGAGTGAGCCGCAGTCGGAGTGACAAGAGGAATGCCAAGATCAAGTTCCAGCGTCTGCACGTGCTGGAGTTCGACTCGGAACGCAAACGCATGTCCGTGTTGGTGCGCGACACCAGGGGTTACTTGGTGGTGACGAAGGGCGCCGAGTCGAGTGTGTTGCCGCGCTGTCGGCGATCGCCAATTGTCGATGTCACAGCCACCCATATCAACGACTACGCCATGGTCGGATTGCGCACACTTGCTGTAGCAGTCAAGCGGATGAACAATGCTGAGGCTGAGGACTTTCTGAAGAGCTACGCTCATGCCAGCCAAGCGCTCACGCAGCGCGGACGACGAGTGCAAGAGGTCTATGACCTGCTTGAGCGTGACCTGGAACTCATTGGTGCTGTAGCTGTGGAGGACAAACTACAGGAAGATGTAACGGCGACGCTGATCAGACTGGGTGCGGCTGGCATTCGCGTGTGGATCCTCACCGGCGACAAAAAGGAGACCGCTGTCAATATTTCATATTCGTGCGGGCACTTTCAACCTGACATGCGCCTCTTTGACCTCGCCAACGGTCTGGATCCCAATTCCGTTGGTGCAGCGCTGGAAGCAGCTCTGACGGCTTGCAAGGCCTCTCCCGAGGAGGAACGCCGCGCCCTAGTCATTGATGGCGCAGCTCTGACTGTGATTTTTGCTTTTGGCGACCAGCACTTGGAGCCGTTCGCTCACCTGGCTGATCGCTGCTCTGCCGTGATCTGCTGCAGGATGTCGCCCTTGCAAAAGGCTGACGTGGTGCGACTTATCAAGAGATCAAAGAGGGCTCCAGTCACAGCGGCCATTGGCGATGGCGCCAACGACGTCTCCATGATTCAGGAGGCACACGTTGGCTTAGGAATCACTGGCAAAGAAGGTCGCGCCGCAGTGCGAGCCGCCGACTTCGCCTTCGCCAAGTTCAAGCACCTGCAACGAGTATTACTGGTGCACGGACACTGGTATTACTACCGCGTGTCCATCCTGGTTCAGTATTTTTTCTATAAAAACGTGGCAGGGTTCACAGCGCAGCTCTTCTTCGCCTTCTTCAACAGCTACTCCACGCAGACTTTGTACGACAGCATGAGCCTCACCCTCTTCAATATCGTCTTCACGAGTCTCCCGGTGTTCGTCTTCGGACTACTGGAACAGAATGTTCCAGCTGACAGACTGCTAGGAGACCCCATGCTCTACTCCAAGATCACTCGGAATTCGCTCCTGTCAGTACGAGAATTTGGCATTTGGTTCACAGAGGGTCTTTGGCATTCAGCGGCCTCTTTTTTTCTAGCCTATGCTTTCTGGGCAGTAAACTTCAACATAACTTCTGTCGACTTCTTGGAGCTCACGTCCTTCGGGCTGACGATCTATTCTTGCTGCGTAGTCGTGACCAACCTTAAGCTACTTCTTTTCTCTCGTCACTGGAATGTAATCTTCGTAGTCTCCATCATCTTATCCATCGTCGCCTTTTTTCTCTTCACCATGGTATGGCAATCCATCAGGCTGCCACCAGCGCTAGCATCATTTTTCTTGGACTTTGATGTAGACTCCTCGGAGGACAACATCCCCGCCTCCCTCGAGACATATTGGGTCTGCTTTCACGTGTTTTCTTCTCTGGGCTTCTGGTCGCTCACTACTATGATCGTGGCGATATCGCTGGTTCCCGACCTCGTGGTGCCAGCGGTCCGGAAGGCCTCCAAGGGCTTTGGGCGGAGATTCCACCGATTCCGGAAGAGCTTCAGCCGCCCAAGACCAAAGCCATCTGGCATCACCTTGGAGGAGCTGGATAACAACGTGCCGTACGTCCCCAAGTGGCAACAGGAGAACGTCGCATTTGAAGGCAGTGAAGAGAACCTTGGGACAGTGTGAAGCATGATATTCATGTGAATTTGTACTGAATGGACTTTTTATAGGTGAGGACTCAAAACGTGAAAAAATATTTCCTGCATTAAACATCACCAAGATTAATTAGAAGTACAAGGAGTAGAGCTCTGACACTTGGCATGAGGCTTTATTGATGCCTAAGGCTGCTTAGACTTCAAAGTGGTCTCCGTTGGCCTCAATCATGGCCTCAATTCTGGGCCGGAAGGCCTTGCACGTGTTCTTCACGAAGTCCACGGACATGTCGGCCCACTCCTTCATGACCGCTGCTTTCAGGGCGTCCACAAGCCTTCCTCTCCACGGCGCCCCAGATGCCATAGTCGAGGGGGTTGCAGTCTGATGAGGACGGGGGCCACATTGACCAGGGCCAAAAATTGGCAAGATGCTCCTGGCACCACTTCTGCGTGACTTTGGCCTTGTGCCCCGGGGCAGAGTCCTGCTGGAACACATAGTTCCCCGCTGGGTAGTTGGACTCCAGCCAGACCAGAACCACACTCTTCAGGACCTCCATGTACTCCTTGGACCCAATCCTGATCCCTTTGGGAACCAGTATGGGTCCATCCTCTTGCTGTCTGAGGCCACAACCCCAAGCATCATGCAGGAGGCAGGGTGCTTGCTGGTGTTGATGGGGGGCACCTGGTCGATGCAGTAGGCCAGATACCTGTCATTCCTGCTGTTCCTGGCTTGGTCCACGGTCCAGAGCTTCTTGTCAGAGAAGATTCGGACTGTGGACGGGTGGTTCTTCATCCAGCTGAGCAGCCTTTTCCCCTTGATGACTCTGGTTTCCTTCATGGTCCCTGTCAGCAGCTGGCGCCTCCTGCGCACGTAAGAGAATGCCCCCAAGTCCTTCACGGCCTTCCTGATTGTCTTGGGGTCGACTCTGAAGTTCTTGGCATGCTTCCTCATGCTGGTCATGGGGGAGGCCTCGATGGCATTGGTCAGGTCGCCCATGAACTCTGCCGTCCTCTTCTGGTTGTGTCCGCCACTTCCAGGCTTCCTCCCAAGATGCTTCTCTTCATCCTTGAGCCTCTTGACCTTGGAGTTGAGGCCCAGGGAGCAGGGGACAATGCTGGCTATCTTCTCGTACCTCATGCCTGCGTCGAGGAGGGCAGATACCCTGTTTCTCTTGGCCTCTACCTCCGACATTGTTTGCTGAATTGGGTTTGTTTTGAATTTGAGCTTTGCTTGTATTTACTGGCTTCATGAAAAGCAGAGAAAATGCAGGAAATTTGAATTATTGCATGTGTAGAGGCCTTTAAAGTCATTTTCACGATTTGCTTCCCCACACTGTACAAGTGTGCATTGGCTCTTGCATATGCAAGCGGTTGTGTCCCTTCATGGCATGGACAAGCTGCTGTAATGAAGGCATTGTGCAAGCCAAGTACTGTTATGTAGGTCGATGGTGTAACAGGGACAGGATACTCAGGATGGCGCTGTTGAGGACGTGGTCGTCGTCCCCGTCCCGACGAAGTTAGCTTCCGTCTTTATCTTGAGGGCCGGACATTTTCCGTCTCGGACGTGTTTCTTCATGCTGAACTTGTGATTGAAGTCTTTGTTGCAGTGAGGACAGGGGTGTTTTATGCCCAAGTGTTTCGCCATCATGTGCTCCCTCAGTTTGGACTCGCTCACGAACTTGGTGGGACAGCGTTCGCAGTGCAAAACGTCACCCTTCCCGTGCACGATGGCCTGGTGAAGCCTCATCGTCGTCTTCGTGATGAAAGTTTTCTCACAGAACTCGCACTGGCTCCTCTCTGGCGGCACGGCCGAGTGCTTAAGGGCACGATGGCTGCGGTAGCCGCTCTGCTGGCGAAACGATTTGCCACAGTCAGTGCAGAGGTAAGTGTCATTGCTGTGTACACTCTTGATATGCCCCATCAAGTACCGCTTGTTCTTGAAGCCCTTCCCGCAGAGGTCACAGATCGAGTCGTTGGCGGTGTTATGAGTGTCCTGATGCTGGCGGCACAACGCCTTGTTAGAAAACACTTTGCCGCAGACCTCGCAGGGGACAGGAGCGGATGAGGACCTTTTCTTGTGCTTCGCGTCTCTTCGATGTCTGCGTAAATCGCTTGGCTGAGTTGCGAGGAAGTCGCAATCTTTGCACTGCAGAGGTTCGTCGGTCACTTCTTCCTCTTCATCATGACTTTTGGCGTGCCGATCAAGAGCCTTCTCTGTAGTGAATCGTAAAGGACAGTTCCAGCAAGCAAAGCGCCGACTTTTGGCGGTACTACTACTCTTCGGTACTCTTCTCTGTCCTCGAAATTTCTTCTCTTCGGGTACGTAGTCGTCGGCTTCCTCCTCCTGCCAAGTTTCTTCCTCCTCCGACACAGCTTCCTCCTTGATGTGGGAAGGGTCCACGTTCTCTACTTTGACGTCCCCCTTCTCCAACGCCAGCATCGTCTCAACGAAGCCTTCTGGCAACGGTGCCAGAGCGCGATGCTCTTCGTCAAAGTGTTGCTTGAGTTCGGGGAAGCTCACAAAGCCATCTGTGGCACAGTCGGTCACCCTGCAGATGAAGCGGTCACCTTCGACTTTAAAGTCCAGTTGCTCTCTAACGTGGTCTTCCTTTTCGGGGACGTCCGATAAAAACTTTACATACTCCTTGGGCACGACGTCGACGTCTCTGTAGCCGAGGGTGGAAGACGACACCAGTCCAAGACCTGCTCGGAGATGATAAGACAAGGCCAAAGAGGGAGAGGACGGCTGCACCTCCTGCAAGCAATGATTCACGATTTCCCGGAGCTCCTTGAGCAGAAGTTCTGCGAGCTCCAACAAGACCCAGAGCGTGTTCGCAGACTGCAGACCTCTGGAACACCGTCTGCACTCGTCGAGCAGGTCCTGCCACAGGGAGGAGATTCTCTCGCTCGCCGTCGTGTCCTCCTCAGTTTCCATGACTCCAGATTTGTCTTCCCTTGTCTAATTCTTTAGTTTTGTTGTTTACTTTTATGCACCAACGGGCTTGTTCTGCTTGTTTGATCAGCGTTGCCACACAACTTACGTTGATGACCGAGCGCAGGTCTTAAAAGAAAAAAGGGGGAAATACGTATTTGTGTGCCACTCTGTGCTATCCACCAGTTGTACCGCAGCAGTGAGAACAGTTGGACGTCAAAAGGCATCGAAGTGTCGACCGAGGCCTTCGCGTTCCTCGAGTGTGGACAGAGTAAGCAAAGTCCAAACCATTGAGATTCTCAGGTCTGAATCAAACCCAGGAGGTGATTAGCAGTGCGATTAAGTGATGCAATCAGCTGATTAAGGGGGTCGAAGGTGTCATTAGGTGTAAGTCTCAGCCGTGGTACGTTGCTCAATCAGCTTAGTCCCTGTGTCCCGTCCTAAAGCAACGTTGAGCTGTACCCGTTGCTACATTTGGGCGTTGACACTAAGCAATGCGAGGCAAGACTTCATCTCCTTGCGCATGTGACAGCAGATCATGCTCCCCTTAACCTTCTATCACAATTGCTTTGCTCTCAGGTGTTCATCCGCTTCATGGCTCCACATGAGACTTGGGCTTGTTCCTCATCAGCTGCTGGAACATCCTGAGTCCCGCCCAACACCACGTGGTCCTCGACGTTGCTGTTGTTGCCGTCTTCACTCACACGCATATTGGCAGAATTGAAGTATTGAGCGCAGCGCGAGATGAGCCCTCTTTATCACATTGCGGTGACAGGCATTTCTCGTCCTGTACGCCACGCCCGGCGCCTGTGACGCAGCCTCCGACTTTGACACGACCGCGGTAACGCAAGTCTTCAAAGTCAGTGTGATACTGAAGGTGACGTCACGAGCGTCCGTAAGGCACTTCTGCGTCGTTCCTGCGGTCACCTGGAAGTGAAACTCGGCGAAAACTGCTTTCGAAGTGCTCGGCCACTATCGACAGGGGTGGGTGGGGGTGAAATACCCATCTTATAAGTACTCACCCTCGGCATGGCCGACGCATTTGACGTCAGTCACCTTGAAACGCTCGAGAAGTTCGATAGCGACAGACATGACTGCAAGAGCGCCCCGTACTAACTGCTACTGGTGCAACTTCATACACTGTGCGTGCAAATGAATATCAACCCTTAAGACATAAAATATTTCAGTAAAGTATTGAAAACCTCAAGTTTTGGTCGCGTATAAGGAAAGAGCAACGATCTTATGAGACAAGTGTTGATTCGTGTTGGAAATTAAGACCTCTCCGGGAGCTCCATCAGTCATTTTGTGTCCTGGGTGAAAGCCTCGAAGTCCAGCTCCTCCACCAGCTTCCCGACGTTAACGTGGTTGAGTCCAGGGACTCATCAGACGATGTGATTTAACGAAAGGTGGCCAATTTTTTTTTCGTTTTTGCTCTAAACTATATTATAATCTGTTAATCTTATTGGGGATCCAATGAGTAGGCGCAAGTCATATTTTTAATGAAAAAACGAGTGGGGGTTGGCCTTCATTTGCATGCACACTGTACTGTACACTAGTGGAGTGCAATGTCTAGCCACTACGAGAGGGCCAAGGGCTTCCTCTGCCTCCGCAGCTTTTTCATCGCCACCCTCGTCGGGGTCAGTTTCGTCTTCGTGCCCTTCCGCAGCCAGTGCGCAACAGGTTGGACCCGTTCTCAGCTCCGGCCAGATGACTTCATCTTCCTCCGCATCAAGACCGGGATGCAGCAGCACGATTGCGAAGGGTCCCTGAGGACGGACATCCTGAAGACCGGAGGACGTAAGTGTAGCAGCATGTGGAGCGCTTAGGATATTTCGATTGGATAATTTCATTTTACAGTGTTCCTGGCGTTTTGCCCTCTGCACACCCTCGGGCTGCTGATCGACATCTTCATGCTGGCCCCGGGGTTAGCGATGCAGTCGCCGACCCTCATTCGGCACTGGCGTTGGGCGTCGGGGATGTTTGAGCTAACCAGACTTTATGCCATTGGCAGTCTTATGGTGACCTTCACGGATGCCTTCATGCTCCACAGCTCCTACATGCAGACTCTAGTGAAATTTGTGATCGCGGAAACCTTCTTGACCGTGTTCTACACATTTGGACTCATTGTGGTGGGACGGACACTGACCACAGAGCCGGAGAAGAGCGTGACGTCCATCTCGGTGGCGGAGATGGGAGGCAACTCAGACATCACATTCATGCAGCAGAGTCTGACCTTAGTCTCAGTCTTCCAAAATTTGAATTTTGGAAGTGGCATTCGAATACAAAATTCTAAAGGGATCTAATCTCTATATATAAAGCTGCTCGGCTATGTATGTATGTAAGTATGTTTGTGCCCCTCTGGCGCTCTCAGGTCTTCACGGATCTGGCTCATTTTTGGCATGCGAGACCTTTGGGTCAACAAGACGGACATAGACTATGCAAAGTTGCATTACAAGGCTGTTTTGAGGTCAAAATCGAGGTCAAATGTTGCATTTACTACATAGGTCATAGATAGCTACACCAATAGGTACAGCTAATCCTGCGTGACTTAGCTGTGTGGTACCAG